>Ga0209698_10000068_pt1 | contig 93132 bp, 73 predicted proteins | sample LitLauG_LLR_2012_FD_187203 | JGI IMG/M metagenome (GOLD analysis project Ga0209698, IMG submission 187203) | Freshwater sediment microbial communities from Pennsylvania, USA - Little Laurel Run_MetaG_LLR_2012 (SPAdes) (version 2) | ecosystem: Environmental > Aquatic > Freshwater > Creek >... | reverse complement strand
GTTCGCCACCGAGCCGCATTGCGATCTCGCCGAGCAACTGACGTTTTACGGTGTGAGCGGACGCGAAGGGGCGGCGCGGCGCTTCAACCTGGATTTTTACTGCAAGGTGTTCGGCATCGAATCGCCGAAAAGCCACGGCGTCACCGGCATGGATGTGAACGACCTGCTGGCGGCGGGCAAATACCGCGAGATCGCCGAATACTGCCTGCGCGACGTGCGCGCGACGGTGCTGCTTTACCAGATTTGGAAGGAACGACTGGCGGGCATAAAATGAAACTAGCGATTGAATATACTTCAATGTGTAAAGCTCGACGAAAACTCTTAATGCCTCTGAAATAGCTCAAAAAAGTTTCCCTGCGAACTTCGGGGTCATGATGTTCCTTCCTTTGGATGGTCCCGCCGCTGCACCATGCGAACTTCCAATGCCATCATGGCGAACGATCTTGCCTTGCTGAAGACTGCGCCTAACATTTCCGCAAGATGATCCAGCCACGCCTGAATTCCAGTTTGGTCGAACCGGTTCGGTCCCTCGACCTTCAACCCTCGACCTTCAACCCAATCTGTGGCCGCGCCTAAATCCAGTTTCCTCGACAAGGTGCTGGGCCGGCTCCACCGGCTCGACGCCGAGGGTTTGCAGACCGTGGTCCAGCGGCTGGCGCGCGAGCGCGCCCTGCTGGAAACGCTGTTCAACACCATCGAGGACGGCGTGCTGGTGGTGGATGAGCAGGGGCGCATCGTGTATTTCAACGGCGCCGTCGTGCGTCTGATCGGCCTCCGACCCGCAGCGGAAGGCGAACCGATCCAACGGTATTTGCCCGAACTGGAATGGGAGCAGATTTTGCAGCCGGGCCGGGCCGGCGGGCAGCGGGTGGTGCGACATGAGTTCGAGGTGGATTATCCGCAACCGCGTTTTCTCCGGCTGTACGCCGCGCCGCTGGACGGCGAGGCGGCGGGCAGTTCGGGCATGGCGCTGATTTTGCACGACGCCACCGAGGCGCGGCAGAAAACCTTCGAGGCCATCGAGGGCGAGCGCAGCCAGGCGCTGACCCTGCTCGCAGCCAGCGTGGCGCACGAGATCGGCAACCCGCTGAATGCGCTGCACATTCACCTTCAACTGATGGAACGCGAGGTCAAAAAGTTGAAGGCTGAACCCGGCCGCCCACCGCGCGGGTTTGCCAAGGTGCGGGCGCAGGCGTTTGCGCCGGCACCGGACGCAGTGGAAACCATCCGCAAACTCGAAGATTATCTTGCCGTGGCCAAGGGCGAAATCAACCGGCTCGACTACATCATCACGGAGTTTTTGCAGGCGATCCGGCCGTCGGCACCGCAGTTGAAGCTGGCGTCGTTGAACAGCGTGGTGGAAAAAACCGTGGCGCTGCTGCGCCCCGAATTGGACAACCGCGGATTGACGGTGGCGGTAGAACTCGTCCCCCGCCTGCCGTTCGTGCCGCTGGACGCCGCGCAAATCCAACAGGTGCTGGTGAACCTGATCAAGAACGCGATGCAGGCGATGACCAAGGGCGGCACGCTCACGCTGCAAACCAGCGAGGGTTCGGGCGGCGTGTCGGTGAGCGTGTCGGACACCGGTGGCGGCATTCCGCAGGAAAAGATCAACCGGATTTTTGACCCGTTTTACACCACCAAGAAAAAAGGCAGCGGCCTTGGGTTGATGATTGTGCAACGGATCGTCCTCGCGCACGGCGGACGGGTGCAGCTCGACAGCCACGTCGGGCGCGGCACCACCTTTCGGGTCTGGCTGCCCGGCGAGCGCAAGCCGCGTTTGCTCCCCGCCTCGCTTCCTGCCTACACTGCCACGCCGGAAACATGACCCAGCCGACTTTGCTGATTGTGGACGACGAGAAGCCGACGCGCGACGGATTGCGCGCCGCGCTGGAGCATCGTTTTGATGTGTATCTCGCCGAGGACGCGCAGGCGGGCATGGCGCTGCTCGAAAAGGAGTCTTTCGACGTGCTGCTCACCGACTTCCGCCTGCCGAACGAGGACGGGATGAAACTCATCGCCCGGGCCAAATCCCTGCCAAAGCCGCCGGTGTGCATTTTGATGACCGCGTACGGGTCCGAGGAAATCGCCGTCGAGGCGATGAAACGCGGCGCGGATGATTACATCGCCAAGGGGCGGCTGCAGATTGACGAACTGGAAATGCGCATCTCCCGCGCCTTGCGCCAGCAGAATCTCGAAGCGGAAAATGTTTCGCTGCGGAAGCAGCTCGACACCAAGTTCGGCCTGGAAAACATCATCGGCGAATCGCCCGTGATGCGGGAGGTGTTCGATCTCGTCCAACAGGTCGCGCCGACGCGCGCGACCGTGCTGCTGCTGGGCGAAAGCGGCACCGGCAAGGAACTCATCGCCAAGGCCATTCACCAGCTCAGCCCGCGCGCCAAACAGCCGATGGTGACGGTGCATCCGGCGGGGCTGTCCGCGACGCTGCTGGAAAGCGAATTGTTCGGCCACGAAAAAGGCGCCTTCACCGGCGCGCACGAGCGGCGCGTCGGCCGCATCGAGCAGGCGCAGGGCGGCACGCTGTTCCTCGACGAGATCGGCGAGATTGACGCGACGATCCAAATCAAGCTGCTGCGCTTCCTCGGCGAGCGGACCTTCGAGCGCGTCGGCTCCAACAAAACGCAGACGGCCGACGTGCGGCTCGTCGCCGCCACGAACAAGAATCTGGAGGCGATGGTCAAAGCCGGCACGTTCCGCGAGGATTTGTTTTTCCGGCTCCGCGTGGTGGAGGTCAAACTGCCGCCGCTGCGCGAAAGGACGGGCGACATTCCGCTGCTGGCGCAGAGTTTTCTCCGCGAATTCGCCGCCGAAAACCACAAGCCGGTGAGCGACTTCACGCCCGACGGGCTGGCCACGCTGCTCAATTATTCCTGGCCGGGCAACGTGCGCGAATTGCGCACCGCCATCGAGCACGGGGTGGTGCTGTGCCGCGGTGAAAAAATCGCCGCGCGCGATCTGCCGGCTTCCGTGCGAAGCGCGCCGGCGTACGTGGCGGCCGATCCGATGCGCGTATTTGCCCGAAGCGACCTAACTGTGAAAGAGGCGGAAAAGCAGTTGATCATCCAAGCGCTCCGCGAAACCAACGGGAACCGCACGCTGGCGGCGAAAAGACTCGGCATCAGCCGGCGCACGCTCCACCGCAAATTGCACGAGCATCACTTGGAGGATCTTTAACCGCCACAATTTATGCAGGTCCTGATCCACAAACTCGAAGTGGCCGGCGGGCTGCGCCACTTGAAATCCGCGCTGCTCGTGCTGGCGGTGGTCCTGCTGGCCGTGGCGTACGATTTCCGCGACTTCAAAAATTTTTCCACCCAGGAGGCGATGGACTCCGCGCAACTCGGCCGCAATCTGGCCGAGGGCCGAGGTTACACCACGCGCTTCCTCCGCCCGTTGAGTCTGCATCTGGTCCAGCAGGTGAATCAGAAAAACTCGGTCGCGCGCGTGGCGGGCGTGGCGGCGGACTACGCCCAAATCCACGGGCCGCACCCCGACCTCGCCAATCCGCCGGTGTATCCCGTGCTGCTCGCGGGCTGGATGACCGTGCTGCCATTTGATTTCACGGTGTCGCAGAGCAAGGCGTTTTGGAGCAACAACGGACGCTTCTGGCGGTACCAGCCGGATTTTCTCATCGCGGTGCTCAACCAGTTGCTGCTGCTGGGCGTCGTGGTTCTGGCGTTTTTCTGGGCAAAGCGGGTGTTCGATGTTTCGGTCGCGTGGTTGGCTTCCGTGTTGCTCTTTGGCACCGAACTGCTCTGGAAATTCAGTGTTTCCGGGTTGTCCACCCTATTGCTGATGCTGATGTTTCTGGGCCTCGTCTGGTTTCTGACGCTGATCGAATCCGCGGGGCGCGAACCGGAAAGCCGCGCCACCGGAGCGGTCTGGTGGAGCGTGGCGGCGGGCGTGCTGGTGGGCTTGGGCGGTTTGACGCGCTATTCCTTCGCCTGGCTGATCCTGCCGGTGCTCGGGTTTCTGGCGCTGTTCACTGGTCTCCGCCGGGTGAAGCTCGGCGCGCTGGCGCTGGCGGCGTTCGCGCTGGTGCTCACGCCGTGGGTGGTGCGCAATTTTCTCGTCAGCGGCACGCCATTTGGCCTCGCGACTTACAGTGCGGTGTCGGGCACCGGACGATTTCCGGAGTTCAACCTGGAACGCTCACTGGAGGCGAATCCGCAGTTCGATCTCTGGATGCTCTGGTGGAAACTGATCGGCAATCTGCGCAACATTCTTCAAAATGAATTCTTCGGCATCGGTGGCGGCTGGATCACCGCGTTTTTCCTGGTCGGCCTGCTGCTGAACTTTCGCAGCCCGGCCCTGCGCCGGATGCGGGTGTTCACGCTGCTCTGCCTGGCAACGCTGCTCGTCGTCCAGGCGCTGGGCCGCACGCAACTCTCGGTGGAATCGCCGGGCGTCAATTCGGAAAACCTGCTCGTGCTGCTGTTGCCGGTGGTGGTGGTGCTCGGCGTCGGCGTGTTTTTTGTGCTGCTGGACCAACTGCATCTGGCGCGGGAGTTCCGGCGGCTGGCGCTGGTGCTCTTTGCCGTGGTGAACTGTCTGCCGCTGATTTTTGCCCTGCTCCCGCCGCGCACCATCCCGTTGAGCTATCCGCCGTACCTGCCCTCGCTGGTCCAGACGCTGGGCGCCTGGATGCGGGAGGACGATTTGCTGATGAGCGACGTGCCCTGGGCCGTGGCCTGGTACGGCAACCGGTCCTGCGTCTGGCTGACACTGGAGGCGGTCACCAACCCGAACACGCCGGACAAGCACGAGAGTTTTTACGCCATCAACGATTTTCAAAAACCGATCAATGGTCTGTATCTCTCGCCGCTCATCCTGGACCAGCGCTTCTCCTCGCAATGGGCGCACGGAGGCGACACCGGCTGGGGCACGTTCGTGCTTGGCACCGTCCTGCGCAAACAGCCGCCGACCGGCTTCCCGCTGCATGAACTGGCCCCCAGCCTGCTCCCGGACCAGATTTTCCTGACCGACTGGAAACGCTGGGAAAAAGCGCCGTGACCAGCCACGCGCACCGGGCGGCCACTCGAGATGAATTCAAACGTGTTGGACATGATCTAAATAACATTCACAAACTCAAAGGTGCGATTTCGAGAGCGAATTCACATTTCTTCTTTCGTGCTTCTAAAACCTCCACGGGTCTTGTCCGGCGTTTGTTCAAGCTGACGATTTCTTTACGATGTTCCGCTTTCATATTACAACCGAGGATAATACCGACTAAAATTGGATGAGGCGATTTCATCACTCTGTCGGCATAGTTGGCAAAGCTGATCCTCCATTCTGCTTCATGCTGCCAGCAACTTGCTTTTGTAAGAAGAACCTTGTCGCCAAGCGCACCTGCATCCCGCAGAGAAAAATCAAATACACTAAATTTGGGATATGAAGGTTCGTAAACAATTTCTCTTGCCATGCTTAGGACGTTTTCGGCAGAACGCAGATATTTTAGGCAATAACCAGTGTGGTCTTTTGCATAATAGGAGAACATTAGTAAATCATCTTGTTTCTTAGAAAATGACACCACACCGTATTGATCAATCCGCTGCTGAATTCGTGCAATGTGGCCGTCATACTCTCTTTCTACGAAAGCATTTTCTAATGCGCGATTAATTAAATCCCACTTTTTCTTCTTTCTAATACCTGGATGAGTGATTTCAATTCCTTCACTGAGATATTTCTTTTTCTGTGCTAAAGTGCCTTCCATTGTATACATGACCTTGGAGTCGAATGGGTCATTGAACGAACCTGGACTGGCAAAGAAAAGCTCCTCGTTTAGAATCCAAGACTCGGCGTAGTTGTCATACGGTCGGTATTTAAACAAATGTTCAGGCTTTGAAGTGAAGTTTAAACCGACGGCGGGTTCAATATTTCCGCAAGAGCAGTTAATTAGCTTTTGGCCAGAGTTAGGATCAAAGAGAACCAATGCCACGCGTTTGCACTTCGGACATGGAATAGATCGATCCATTTTAAGACCTTCCTTATTGTCTCGTTGTAATCCACTTCATCGCCTTCTCCGCCAGTTTGTCGAACGCGGTCACGCACAGTTCCAGATGTTCTTCCTTCGTGTCTTCGATTTTGTTGTGGCTGATACCGTGCAGGCTTTGGACGAACATCATCACGGTCGGCACGCCGGCGGACGCGACTTCGGCGGCATCGTGCAACGGGCCGCTCGGCAGGCGATGCGATTGGCCGCAAGTCTCGCGGATCGCCTCGTCGCACAGCGCGATCAGGTCGTCGTGAAAACGGACCGGTTTGATTTGTTGGAGGCGTTCCCAGGAAACGAGCACGTTGCCTTCGCGCGCAAATTTTTCGCCGGCCGCTTTGGCTTCGGCCAGCATGTTCGCAAGTTTGGCGCCGTCGAGATGGCGCTGGTCGAGCGTGATGCGGCACTCCTCGACGACGCTGGTGGCGATGCCGGGTTTAGTGGTGCAGGCGCCGATGGTGCAAACGCCGTTGCCGCTGCGTGCGGCGATTTGGTAAATCTCCGGACTCATTTTCGCGGCGGCGAGAAAGGCGTCTTGGCGGCGGTTCATCGGCGTGCTGCCGGAATGCGCGGCCTGACCGTGAAACGTGATGGCGTGCCGTTCCACGCCAAACGTGCCGAGCACCGCGCCGAGCGGCAAATCGAGGTCGAGCAGCACCGGGCCTTGCTCGATGTGCAATTCCAGGTACGCGGCGGCGTTTTGCAATTCCTGGCCCGACTCTTTCACGCGCTCGAACTCAATGCCGACCTCGCGCAGCGCGTCCGGCAGTTTGATGCCCTGCTGGTCCACGAGGTCGCGGGCTTCGTGCAGACTCAAGCTGCCGGAGCACGCCGAGGAGCCAAATAAACTTCTGCCAAACCGCGCGCCTTCTTCATCGGCCCAATCCACCAGGCGCACCGTCACGGGCGGTTTGCCGTGATACTGTGCGTTGATCCGGCGCAAGATTTCCAGGCCCGCCAAAATATTCAGGCAGCCGTCGAGCCAGCCGCCGTTCGGCACGGAATCCAGGTGGCCGCCGAGGAGCAGGCATTTTTCCGATGCGCCGCGCAAGGTCGTCCACAGATTTCCGGCCGTGTCGGTGTGAATTTCCGCGGGGAGCGACGCCAGTTTTTCCCGCAACCACTTGCGTGCGGCCATCCATGCCGGTGTGAACGCGACGCGCTGCGCGCCGTTTGCGTCGCCGGTGAGCGCGCGGAGTTCCTGGAGTTCAGCGACGGTGCGCCTGGGATTGAGCGTGCTCATGCGGTGGCGGTTCTTTTTTCTGAAGCGGGCAAACCGAGCTTTTGCAGTGGCAAACCCGCCCGCAACGGGCTAAGTATTCGCCAGCGAGTTGAAAATGCAAAGGCAAAGCTATGCCCACACTGGCGACCACCGTTGACGGCCTGCGGCTGCCGAATCCGTTCCTGACGGCGTCCGGCCCGCCGGGCACGAATCTGAACGTCATCACCCGGGCCTTCCGGGAAGGCTGGGGCGCGGTCGTCGCCAAAACCGTGAGCCTCGACGCCTCGAAAATCGTCAACGTCACGCCGCGTTACGCCAAGCTGCTCGCCGCCGGCGGCGAGGTCATCGGCTGGGAGAACATCGAGCTGATCAGCGACCGCCCGTTTGCGCTGTGGCTGGACGAATTCAGACGGTGCAAGGACCAGTTCCCCGACCGCGTGCTCATCGCCTCGGTCATGGAGGAATACCGCAAGGACGCGTGGATCGAGATCATTGAGCGCTGCGCGGCGACCGGTGTGGACGGATTTGAACTGAACTTCTCCTGCCCGCACGGCCTGCCCGAACGCAAAATGGGTTCGGCGATGGGCGAAGATCCGGAGATTCTCCGCGAAGTCGTCGGCTGGGTGCGGAGCGCGACGCGGAAACCGGTCTGGGCGAAGATGACGCCAAACATCACCCACATCGAGGATCCGAGCCGCGCGGCGCTCGCCGCCGGGGCCAGCGGCATCAGCGCCATCAACACGCTCCGCTGCGTCATGGGCGTGAACCTCGACACGCTGCGGCCCGAACCAACGGTGGAAGGCTGCACCACGGCGGGCGGCTATTCCTCGAAGGCCATCAAACCCATCGCGCTGCGGATGGTGATGGAACTCGCGCAGATGATCCGCCAGGAATTTCCCGGCCGTTCGCTCTCCGGCCTCGGCGGGATCGAGACCGGCCGCGACGCGGCGGAATTCATCCTGCTTGGCGCGGACACGGTGCAGGTCTGCACCGGCGTGATGAAGTTCGGGCACGAACTCATCCGGCCGCTGTGCGATCAACTGCTCGCGTTCATGGCGAAACACAAATTCGAGACGCCCGCCGATTTCAAAGGCAAAAGCCTCGATTACGTCACCACGCACGCCGAACTCGTCCGCCGCCAGGCCGAGCGCAAAGCCGCGGCCAAAAGCGTCCGGAGCGACGCCGAGTGGCGCGGCGAAGAGTTCGTGAAACAATCCGACGCGCTGACGCAGGGCTGAAGGGAGGTTCCAAGTTCCATGCTCCACAGTCCGACCAATTGCAGGTGGCAGGAATTTTCATTTTCCCACGCCCGCTCGCACAGCAACGCAACTGGCCGGTCTGCTCAATGTATCGCCCGCGCTTTAGCCCGGCACCGAACCAAGTCCAGTCAAAGTCGATTCGGCGAACGCGACGGTGCCGTCCTCCAATTCACCGGCGGAAAGGAACACGCCAACATGCCGGCCATCTTCGCCGGGAGCCGCCCGCCGCGCCACCCAGACGGATTGCGGGCCGGCGCGAGGGCGGAAGCACGCGCACGGCCACCGGCTGGGATACTCCTGTTTCCAAGTCCAGCACCGCCACCCGCATCGCCGGCAATCGCCGTCCGGCCGATGGCCACGCGGGCGTTCGTTGATCGTTGACCTTGGGCAAAGGAAATTGAGGCCAGAGCATATCCATTTTTAGGTCGCTGTTTGCGCGGCGGTGTCGGCGTTAAATCGGTTTTGCGTCTCCATCGCGCCACTCGCGACCAGAAGACAATTCCATTTAGCAGCTTCCGGGCCGAACCTGAAAACTCCTGGATCCTTCACACACATAAACCCGGCCGGTTCCCAACGTGTCTTTTTGGCGGATTTCAGCCCTGCCGGTTCCCAAACGTAAGGCGGAGGCGCGAGCCATTGCGTTTCAATCCGAAATTTATTTCGCCGGACGCTCCGGTTGCGGACCACGCGGTCCGGGAACGGTGGGGATTCTTGCGCCGACCGGAAATTGGGGCGCAGATTTTTGAGCTTATGTTCGGTTAATCCGCACGTTCGGCGCTTGGCATTGCCGCTGCTTGTGAATTTAACAGCGAGGCGTCCACCCGCCGCCCGCCAAGAACCAAACGATTGTGAAAGCACTGCGGTCCAACTTAAAGTCTGCGTCGCCGGCGAAAGCCCGGAGGGAGCGCCGCGGGCTGTTTTTGACCGCCGGCTGTTTCGTATTGGCGCTTTACCTGGCGGCTTGTTCACCGGCCGGTTTGGGACTGGCGGCGTTGCTGGGATCGTTCGATCCCAGCCATCAGGTCCAGGTTCATGCGGGCGAGCGCGGTTTGGCCGTGGTGTTGCACCACGGAGGCAATTGCGCCGGACACCGGCACGGCGTCGTCGCACGGGCGCTCACCTGTTTCGCGCAGCCGGCCAGCGCTGCGGACCCGGACCACGTCATCCAATTCAGCGCCGCCGACAGTCTCTCCCGCAAGGCGCAAATCTCTCTGCCGCCGCTCGCCGGTTCAGCCCAGCCCGCCCTTGCGCTGGTTGAAAAAAACTTTTCCGTTTCCGCGCCATTTGTTGCTCGTTTGGCGGATCCCCGGCCGCCGCCCGGCGGCGGTGAAGCGCTGCGCTGCCTGCGTTCGACCGTTCTGCTGATCTGATCTTCTCCGCCCGGCGAGTCTGCGACGAGTGTCGCCTCGCCGGGCCTTCTCCACCCTCCACCCGCGCCGAGTGCGCGAGACTTTTGGAGACGCTCCCTTTTCCAGCAACTGAATGCATTAACTAACAACCCTGAACCCTGAACCAAATGTCAGAAACAATTATGAAAGCCGCAACCTATATGAAAACCATCAATCAAAGCCTGTTCGCCCTCTCCATTCTCGTCTTGTCTCTATTCGCCTCCCACGCCGCCATCGTTTACACCCAGCCACCCGCCGGTTCCGGCTTGCTGCCCTCCGCCTGGTGGACGCCGAACGGCAGCGATTACGACCAGTATGCTTGGGATAATTTTACCCTGGCCAGTTCCGCGCCCGTCACCGAAGTGAAGTGGCGCGGCGGCTTCTACTACGGCAGCTCCACCAATTCCAACACCGGCTTCACCATCTCGTTCTATTCCTCGATTGGCGGCAATTCGCAGCCGGATATCGCCAGCGTCTTCGCTCCGAATCCGCTGGCCACCTATACCGTGTCCGGCAATCCCGGCCAGACCTCGGCTGGAACCATCGGCGGCGTGGCGATGTATGATTACGACTTTGTGCTGCCCGCGCCGTTTCAAGCCGTGGCGGGCACGGTGTATTGGATTCAAATTGAGGCCGCGCAGGCGGGCATTCCCGACTGGGGCATCGCGACCGGCTCCGGTGGAAACGGCTCCTACTTCCGGCAGTTCGCCTATGTGGGCGACAAGTTTTTCACCATGGGACCCGGCGACGCCGCGTTCACACTGCTGACGGCGGACACAGCCATCTATTCCGTCGCGGCCAGCGCCAGTCCGACGAACGGCGGCACCATCGCCGGCACCGGACTATTTCCGACCGGCGTTACTGCTTCGCTGGTGGCCAATCCGGCAACCAATTTTGCGTTTGTGAACTGGACGCAAAACGGCGCGGTGGTGAGTTCCTCCGCGAACTACAGTTTTGCCGTCACTTCCAATCGGACGATCGTCGCGAATTTCACCACCGGTTCCAGCATCACCACTCTGGTTTCGCCCGCGAGCGGCGGTTCGGTCACCGGCGGCGGCAGTTACACCAACGGCACCAGCGTGACGCTCACGGCGACAACCAACGCCAATTATAGTTTTGTAAATTGGACCGAGAATGGAACCCAAGTTAGCACCAGTAAAAGTTACACGTTCACCGTCTCGTCCAATCGCACGCTGACGGCGAATTTCTCCTCCGCCACGGCGAACCCGGCGGTCTATTACTCGCAGCCACCGGCACCCGGCACGGGCTTGATTCTTTCGTCGTTCCTATCGCCCGATGGCATGGACGGCGATAATTATTGCTACGACGATTTTGTGATTCCTGTCACGCAGGACATCACGGAAATCCGGTGGTTTGGCACTTATCAATACGGCAATCTTGTTTCCGATTTCACGGTTAGAATTTATTCCTCCATCACCGGCGGTTCGCAGCCGGACATCGGCAGTGTCTATGCTGCCAATCCGCTGAAATCTTACGACGTTGGCGGCAACGCCGGCGAAACCTTCACCAACGGCATGTATGCGTATGATTTCATTTTGCCGTCGTCGTTCCACGCCGTGGCCGGGACGAGATATTGGGTGCAGATCGAAGCGTCGCAAACCAGTTATCCCAATGGCTGGTCATTTATCCACGGCTCCGGCGGCAACGGTAGATATTTTTTGCAGGTGACCGGATCGTCGGCCAGTCTCGCTGCGGGTGATGCGTCCTTCATCCTGATCGGCGCTGCGGGCACGAACAGCAGCACCATCACCACGCTCGCCCAACCGGCCGGCGGCGGCACGACCAGCGGCGACGGCGCTTATGCCAACGGCCTGACGAACACCGTGTCGGCGGTGGCCGCCAGCGGATATATTTTTGCCGGCTGGAGCGCGAACGGCACGACCGTGAGTACCAACGCGACGTATTCATTCACCGTCACCACGAACACGACCTTGTCCGCGATTTTTAATCCGACCTTTGCCGTGAGTCTCACCGCGTCGCCGGTGGCGGGCGGCACGGTGACGGGCGCGGGAACCTATCTCGCTCTGTCGGGCGTGAACGCGGTGGCTGCGCCTAATGCCGGCTACAAATTCGTGAACTGGACGGAAGCCGGCGTGCCGGTCAGCACCTCGACGAATTACACTTTCAACGTCGCCGGCGCGCGGACGCTGGTGGCTAACTTCGCGGCGATACCAGTGCCGATGACCATGACCAACACCTCGCGTACCAATCTGGCGCTCTCGTGGAATCCCGCCACAACCGGCTGGGTGTTGCAGGAAAGTCCCGACCTGATTGCGTGGACCAATTCGACGCGCCTGCTGACCACGAACGGCACCCAGCGCAGCGTCACAATCACGCCGCTGGTCGGAAACAAGTTCTTCCGGCTTTCCCATCCGTGACCGAACTGTTTTTGAAACGACCCACATGAAACATCAACATAAAGTCATTCTCCCGCTCGCAATTTGTTTTTGCGGCTGGCTGCCATCACTCCCGGCGGCGTGGGTAACCGTGGGGGCCAATCAGAACCTTACCAAGGCCGCGGGCAACCAATACGAAACCTCCGTGACCATCAACCCCACTAATAGCCAGCTCGTGTTCATGGCCTCACGTAACGAACTGGGCGGCCTCTACACAGCGCGCAGCACCAACGGCGGTGTCACTTGGACGAACAAGCTCATCGGCCAAAGTCCGATCCCCGCCGCCGGAGATATTCCGCGCGCCTACGGCAACACCAGTGTGGCGTGGGACGCCTTTGGTAATCTTTTTGTGGCCTTCTTAAGCCAGAGCTCGTCTAAATCAGCCGCCACCTATGTTGCGCTAGCGCTGAGCAAGGACGGTGGCTCCACATTTTACGCACCCTACGGCACCGGCTCCGCCATCGTGCTGCCTATCAACCAACTGCAATATGTCGGCGACCAGCCGACCGTCATGGTCGGACCGGGTGCCAATGGCGTGCCCGGCAGCGTGTGGCTGACGTATTGGAGTTACGGCGGCATCTGGGCGTCCGGCGCGAATGTTTCTTCCTCCGGCACCGTGAGCAATTTTGTTTCGCAGGTCTTACCCAGCCAACCAGCGGGCGTGAACTTTGGCGACATCGCCATCGGCCCCAATGGCGAGGTGGCCGTCACCTACGGTCCAAATTCCGGTTCCAGCGGCAATCTTTACTTGCAGTTCAACACCAACGGCGCAGTCAATGCTTCGTTCGCCGCGCCAATTCTGGTCACGTCCGTCAACCTCGGCGGCTTCTCCTACATTCCCGCGCAGCCGGACTGGGGGATTGATCCCGAAGTCGGACTGGCGTGGGACCGGAGCAGCGGACCGCATCGTGGCCGGCTCTATTTCATGTTCACCGACACGCCTTTCGCCGGTTCGGCGGACACCGACATCTTCGTGATGTGTTCCGATGACTATGGCCAGACTTGGAGCCCGCGTGTGCGGGTCAACGACGACACCGGCACCAACAGCCAGTTCCTACCGCATATCTCGCTCGACCAGTCCTCTGGCAATGTGGCCGTGACGTGGTATGACTGCCGCAATTCGCCGTCCAACAAAACCGCGCAATACTTCGGCGCCATCAGCACCGACGGCGGTGCGTCCTTCGGCGGGAATTTTCAGATCAGCGCGGGCACCTCCAGCGAGGCCTCCAGCATCGCCGCGTTGAAGGATGCCGACTACGGCGATTACACCGGCAACGCCTTTGCCAGCGGCGTGCTCATCCCGGCGTGGGGCGACAACTCCAACAGCACCGGCGACAATCCCAATGGCGCGACCGATTTCGATGTCTATACCGCGCCGGTCTATGTGCTGCCGACGCTCGGCATGGTGAATACGCGGACGAACCTTGTCCTCTCCTGGCCGACGAATGCGGCCAGTTTTGTGTTGCAGGAAAGTCCCGACCTAATTTCGTGGACCAATTCCACGCGCACCTTGACCACGAACAGCACCCAGCGCAGCGTCACTATTTCGCCACTGATCGGAAACAAGTTCTTCCGGCTCTACCGTCCCTGAAACCCACCAAGAAATTAACAAACCAAATAAACCATTATGAAAAAAACACTGCCAAACAAAACCTCAGGAATCCTTTCCAGGATTTCCCTATCCCTCGCGGCGCTTACCGCGCTCGCCTTAACCACCACCGCCGCGCACGCCAGCCAGGCCTACGGCAGCGTCAACAACTTTGATTGCGTCAACGACACCAGCAACCTCTGTCATGGTTTCGAGATCGAACTCGACGACATCAACACTTCTGACATCAGCTACACCTTCGATTACAACCATTACGGCACGCCGAAAATTACCCAGCAAGTCTTTCAGGACGGGCTGCTGAAGTGGCACACCAATGTGTTGGTGGACTACCAGGCAGTCTGGACGAACACCGGCTGGTCGGCTTACACGGCCGTGCCGACCACCAACATACCGCCGACGATGGGCCATCAGTTCACCAATCCACGTGTCAATTTCGGCGGCGAACATTTTGGTGTTGGCTACCGTCTCCAGCCAAACAAGATTCTGTATTTTTGGATGACGGACAATGGCAGCCACACGCTCACACGCAGCGGCCAGGTCTATGTCTCCACGCCTGGGTTCATCTACAACCCGCCGGCCGGACCGGCTCAACCCGCCCAGGCACAGGCGGTGATTCCCGCGCCGATTTTGCCGATGTCGTATGTTTGCCCGAATCCGGAATTCAGCGACGCGGTTTGGTGCAAAGTCATCACCACCACCTCCCAAACCAACACGCCAGTCAGCGTCAACGATCTGATGACACCGGACACCAACAATCCCGCAGGCAGGGATTGGCGCAACGGCCAGACCAACACTGAAGTGGAAACCGAATGGCAGCTTTTGCAGATCGATTATCTCTCCAGCGACTACAATCCCACCAATGGTCTGGGCGGAAACAACGCGAAATTGGCCGGCAATAATCGCGGCCTGACCAACAGCGACGACGTGGTGACTTACCGCTACGAATACTACGCCTATTCCGGACCGTATGCCGACTGGGACACCCATGAAGCCTTGTGTCAGATGCCCGGCACGGATGGTATTCACGGAACCGGCAACTATGTCAACGGCAACGGAATCACGATCCAACTCACGAATGTGGTGGTGGTAGGCAAATTCCTCGGCGCGCAAATGTCCGCCGGCGTCGCCACGCCGCCCGTCGGTTTGGTGGACCATGTGCCGGACGGACAGTATGGCGTGACCTACACGCCGCGCACCGTTATCATTTCCGGTGACACCAATTTTACCACCAGCTACACCGGCACGGTGCCGTTGGGCATGGCGTTCGACACCAGCAAGGCGGTGCTTTACGGCACGCCCTACACCAACGGAATTTTCATCATCACTGTCACCGCCTCCTCCAGCAACAATCCGTCGGTGACCAAAACCTATCCGTTCTGGATTGCCGCCTCCGGTCAGGTTTTGCCGCCGCACAGCGCGGTGGACATCACGGTTTCTCCCGCCAGCGCCGGCAGCGCAACGGGCACGGGCGTTTACACCAACGGCACCACCACCACGGTCGTCGCCACGCCGAATCCCGGCTACAAATTCGTCAATTGGTCCGCAAACGGAACCGTCTTAAGCGCTGCGGCGAGTTACACCTTCACCAACCTCATCAATCAATCGCTGGTGGCCACCTTTGTTGCGGCGCCGACGCTTTCCTTCGCCACTCAGCCCCACGCGCTGGTGCTTACCTGGCCGACCAACTTCCAGGGATTCACGTTGCAGCAGAGTTCCAACCAGAGAACCACCAACTGGAGCAATGCCGCCGAGACCGTCAGCACCAGCGGTACAAATTATCAGGCAACCCTCCTGACCACCAATGGCCCGCGCTTCTTCCGGCTGACGAAACCTTGATCTTGCATCCTCTGCCGGAGGGCATCCGCTCACTCACGCGTGATGCCCTCCGGTATTCTCACTCACCCGATTGCCGGGGATGAATGACAAAATGTGTGGATTGTCGATGAATTATAGAATGTTAATGTGCAAGACTAACTAATCATTGTATATTATGAATACACATTTCTGCCGAGCCCGGCAATTTCAGTGGTGTTATCCTGCAAAAACAGAACCTCGCCTACGGCTTCTTCCTGGGAACGAACCAAAGCGGGAGAGTTTATTTTGGACCATGAGTTTAAAACTCACACCATTAAATTGGATCACTGCTATGAAAACAAAAACGCTCATCACCCTTGCCAGCCTCCTGATTCTCCGAGTGGGAGCGCAAAGCATCTTGTTTGATTTTGACAACGCCCCGCTCTATCGGCCCTTCCCGCTGGACCTGACGGTCGGTGGAATCACGGCGCATTTCTCCGCGACCGGACAGGGGTATTCCATCCAAAGCGCCAGCTCGGCGCCGATTGTCCCGGCGGGCTTTTCCGGGCGGTTCATCTATCCGAGCAGTGTCTTTGCCGCCGATCTGCTCGTGAGCTTCTCCAAGCCGCTGACGGACTTCTCCATCCAGTACGCAACCCAGGAACTGGCCTGTGACGACTCCGCGACCATGCGGGTGACCGCCTACATGAACGGCACGCTGGTGGGCACGAGCACGGCCAACTCAACGCCGCTTTGTGTCTGCACCTACCAGGTGAACACCTTGAGCATCACTACCACGCAGGCATTCAACAATGTCGTGGTCCACTACGATTCAAGGCCGCCCACCTGCCAGGATTGGGGCCCGATTTTCTTGGCCGATAACATGACCGTGACCCCGATGCCGCCAATCGTTCTAACCAATCTGACCCGGCTGGCGAACGGCGCGTTTCAGTTCACGTTCGCCAACACGCCGAATTGGCCCTTTAGCGTGTTTGGCTCCACGAATCTATCTCTGCCCCCCAGCAACTGGACCACCTTGACTGGCCTCACGGAAGTTCTGCCCGGCCAGTTTCAGTTCACGGACTTACAAGCAACAAATAACTCGCGGCGTTTCTACCGCGTCACCTCACCGTGATGTTATGGAGACTTATCACCACCTGCAAACATGAAAACTTCGCTTTTGAAACTCTCGGTCGTCATCGGCACGGCTTGTTTGATACCCATCGTTCAACTGCCCGCGGTAACCACCCAAACCCTCGGCAGCAGCACAGCGGTATCGGTCGTGGACCACATGGCCACGTTTGACGCGCTGAACGCCACCAACACGATGGAGTTGGGCAACTACAAGGAAGGCGGACTTTACGTCACCACCGGAAACCAAAGCTGGGGCGCCGACTCGCCGCTGGCGGCGCAACTCGATCCGTTCCACGGCGCGACCACGCCCGACCGTGGTTTTTTCTGCGTGGCGTGGGACAACCCCGAATGGACCAGCATCCGCACGACGAACATGGCCGTGATGCACGCCGTGGAATTTGTCTATGGCAACGGCTGGACCACCGGCGACATTTACTGCCAGTATCCTTGGGGCAACAGCGCCGCCATCCTGCTCTGGCAGACCTGGCGCAACGGCACCATCGTTTCCTCCGGTTCTGCCGGCGACGTTTGGATGCTGCAGGTCGGAATGGTGGTCGGGTTTTTCGATCCGTCCGGATTCGACGAATTGATGATGAAGGCGATCATGCTCAATGCCGCGAGCACCAACTCCAACGCCCTCGCGCTCGACAACGTCAAAGTGCAACTGACCAGCCAGCCGCCCGCGCCGGTGATTTTCGGAAGCGACTTCAGCGTCAACCCGACGAACTGCACAACCTCACTCACGGTCTGGGACACGCTGCCGGGCGTGAATTACCGGCTGGTTTATTCCGAGAATTTGACATCGGGAGTTTGGACGGCGGTCACGCCGCCGCTGCCCACCGGCTGGGTTTCCGGCGGTGGTCCGCTCAAGTTCACCGATCCCGGAGCCACGGGAAGACCGCAACGATTTTATCGCGTCGAGGCGCGCTAAAGGAAACTCCCATGAAATCCCAATTAACAACTGACACCCGCAACCCCCCGGATGCTTTGGCGCCAAACCCGTGTTGGTGCAATCCGGGAACCACAAATCAAGACTTCAAGATAAACTTATTAAAACAAAAATTATCCTGGCCGCGGCGCTAGTCGTTCCGCTGACACTCACCGCGGCAAACAACCAGCTCCTCGGCTGGAACAACCTCGGCATGCACTGCATGGACAGCGACTACTCGGTGTTCAGCATTTTGCCGCCTTACAACACCATCGAGGCACAGCTGATCGTAAATGGCGCGCTGGCAACCAACGGCACCGGTTACACCGTCACCTATCAGGCCGTCGCCGACCCGACCGGATCATTCAACTCGACATCCGTCGGCAAGGGAAATTACGCCACCTACGCCCAAACAATTTATGGCGCGAGCGTGACGGCCGATCAAGGGCTGGCCGGCTGGAATATGCCCGGCACCAACAACGCACCGCAACCGATGCTGTTCGAGCAGACCAACCAGCCCGCAGCCGGCGTGCTCACGCCGGTCAACTGGTGGCGCGCGGAAGGTATTCCGCTTTCGCCCTACGACGACGCGCACCACAAAAATCCGTACCCAATGATGCGGCTCATCGCAAAAAACGGCCCGACGCCCATCGCCACGAACGACATCGTCCTGCCGGTTTCCGACGAAATGGATTGCCGCGCGTGCCACGCTTCCGGCACGGAATCCGCAGCCATGCCGGCAGCGGGCTGGGTTTGGAGCGGAATTCCGGAGCGGGATTTCCGGCTGAACATTTTGCGGCTGCACGACGAGAAGAACTTTGCCTCCAATGCCGTGCTTTACGCGGCGGCGCTTGCAGCGCGGGGTTTCAATCCGCAGGGACTTTATCGCGGCGTGGTGGCGGACAACCATCCCGTGCTCTGCGCGGCCTGTCATGCCTCGGAGGCGCTGGGGGCGCCGAGCTACGGCACGATTCCGCAACTGACGACCTCAATTCATAGCTTCCATGCGCACGTCATGGATCCGGTTTCAAACATCACACTCGACAACACCGCCAATCGTTCGGCGTGCTACCGTTGTCATCCCGGTTCCACCACGAAATGTCTGCGCGGCGCGATGGGCGGCGCCATCGCGACGGATGGTTCGATGGAAATGCAGTGCCAGAGCTGCCACGGCAACATGAGCACGGTCGGCTCGCCGAAACGCGTCGGCTGGTTCATGGAACCGAATTGCGCGAGCTGCCACGCCGGTACGGCCACGAGCAACAACGGCCAGATTCGTTACACCTCGGTTTTCACCGACACCAACGGTACGGTCCGCGTGCCGGCGAACCAGACTTTTTCCACGCAGCCGAACATTCCGGCAACCGGCCTCTCGCTCTACCGTTTTTCCGCGGGGCACGGCGGGCTGCAATGCGAAGCCTGCCACGGCTCGACCCACGCGGAATTTCCCAGCATTCATCCCAACGACAATGTGCGCGACATGCAGTTGCAGGGCCACGCCGGCGTCATGGTGGAATGTTCGTCCTGCCACACGACCACGCCGACCAACTACGTCGGCGGCCCGCACGGAATGCATCCGGTGGGTTCGGCCTGGGTATCCGCCCATCCGAATTTTGCCGACCGGAACGGCTCCGCGCAGTGCCAGACGTGTCACGGAGCGGATTATCGCGGCACCGTGCTGTCGCGGATGCAGGCTGACCGGACCTTGAGCGCCTTCGGCACAAAGACATTTTTCCGTGGCGCGCTCATTGGCTGCTACACCTGCCACAAAGGCCCCGGCAACGATTCCAGCAACACTAACGCGGCACCCACCGTGAATATTGTGTCGGGCAGCACACCCAACGACACGCCGCTGATCCTGCCAGTCAGCGTCTTGCCGGCCACGGCCACGCTGCGAATTATTTCCCAACCCGCCAACGGCTCGCTCGGCGTGAGCAACAATATGCTCACGTATTTTCCCAACGCCGGCTTTGTCGGCAGTGACACGTTCACCTACGCCGCCTGGGACACTTCAAAAAATTCGAACTTGGCCACCGGCACGGTCAGCGTCGCGCAAGGGCCGTATTCGTTGGGCATCGTAACGTATGTGGCGACAAACGCCCCCGCCGGCTGGCCGGTCGCCTTTGCCGTGGTGCCAACGGTGACAAATAATTCCAGCGCCGTTTCCTTCAATTGGAATTTCGGCGACGGTTCCGCCGCCAGCACCAACCAGTTCGTCCCGCACACCTTTGCCGCGCCGGGAAATTACACCTGGAGCGTCGTGGCGACGTTGGGAACCGTGAGCGCGAGCAACACTGGCAACCTCGTCGTCACCGCGCCGGTCGCCTTGGCGTTGGCCGCGCCGCAAAATGCTTCCTTCAGTCTGGCGTGGCCTTTGTCGGTGCCGGATGTCGTCCTCGAACAGTCCGACACGCTGGGTGCCGATGCCCGGTGGACGACCGTGACCAATCTTCCGGTGCTGGGGCCGGACAGTGCGGGAGTGAATCTCCCCATTGGCGGCGGCAACCGCTTCTTCCGCCTGCGCCAGCCGTGGTGATGTTGTGGCAATGGAAGCAGCATTAAGGCTTGGAAGCGTCAAGATACACGAAACTAGGAGCACCCTGGTTTGTGGTGGCGACCACGATCATCTCCATTACCACCAGCAGTGATGCCGTCACGTTACTTTTTCGTTGCGTCAGTTGGACGCACGCCATCAAAACCCTCGCCATCGAATGCAGCAAAGATGAGGACACGGACATGTTTTGAAGCCCCGGATTTCTCCTTTTGCCCCTGCCGGTACGGCGCGATTTTTTTTGCAATTTGCCGGTTGCCCTTTCATCCTCCGCGCGATGACGCAACCATTGGCACTTGTGGTGTACGAGAAACTGCTGCCGGGCACCCAGTTGGTGAACCGGCTGCAGGATTTGAGCTACCGCGTGCATGTGGTCAACGACCCGGAATCCCTCGCCGCCTGCGCGCAACGCGAAAAACCCATGCTCGTCCTGGCCGATGTGACTTCCACCCACCACGATGTTTGCACCGCCATACGCCAGTTGAGGCAAAATCCCGACACCCAGCACATCCCGGTCATTGCCTTCGGTCCCGATGCCGCGTCGGCCTGGCAGGCCCCCGCCCAGGCGGCAGGAGCGGTGCTGGTCACTGGAGAGACAGCTTTGTTAAGTCATCTGCCGGAGTTTTTGGAGCAGGCCCTGCGGGTGGAGTGACTGGGGCGCGTCAGGCAGAAGTTACCGCCCTGGCGTCTTCAAAGAAAAGTTCGCAACCCGCACTTGACTTCTCCATGAAGCAATCTTAACGTCGCCTCGAATTGAGGCGCTAGCCGTGCGAAAACCAAACGTGCAAATGGACGTGTCATGTTCTTTGCTTTTCGCACGAAGCGGCTCTCCAGTGAGGAAAAAAGTATGGCCAGCGGAAAAGTAAAGTGGTTTGACAACAAAAAGGGCTTCGGCTTCATCGCGCAAGAATCCGGTCAGGACGTCTTCGTGCATTTCAGCTGCATCCAGGGCAACGGCTTCAAAACTTTGAACGAAGGCGATCCCGTCGTCTTCGACGTTGTCAACGGTGACAAAGGATTGAAGGCCCAAAACGTGCATCGGGCGCCAGCGAACTGAGTCTGCTCCTGGGCGATGTGCTGGCGGTGGAGAAGGACTTTTCGTTCGCACCAGGCAACCAATTCTGACAGTCTGAGTGGATGCCCGAAGACGCGGCCAAGTCCGTTTCCAGCCTGTACGTCCATGTGCCGTTCTGCGCGCACAAGTGCGAGTACTGCGCGTTCTTCTCCGAAGCCGCGAGCGGCGAGTTGATCAATCGCTACGTCGCCGCACTCCTCCGGGAACTCGAAATCATTGCCCACGACCTGCGGCCAGACACAATTTTTTTCGGCGGCGGCACGCCTTCCCTGCTCAATCTTCGGCAGTGGGAGCAAATCCTTGGTGCGCTGGAGCGCCTCCATCTCAAACCCGCCACCGAATGGACGGTCGAATGTAATCCCGCCACCGTTTCACTCGACAAAGCCCGGCTGCTGCGGGACGGCGGCGTCAACCGCATTTCCATGGGCGTGCAATCGCTCGACGAACAATTGCTCGACCGCCTCGGCCGCGTTCATTCGCGCGAGATGGTGTTCAAATCATTCGACATTTTGCGCCAGGCCGGCTTTGACAATATCAATGTGGATTTAATGTTTGCCATTCCAGGGCAAACGATCGACATCTGGCGTGCCACGCTGAACGAGGCGCTCGCGCTGGGCAGCGAACACCTGTCCAGTTACGAGGTGATTTACGAGGAGGACACACCGCTCTTCGCGCAGATGCGCGCCGGCCAGTTCGACGTGGACGAAGATCTCGCGTGTGACATGTATGAGGAATTGATCGAACGCGCCACCGCCGCTGGTTTGGCGCAGTACGAAATCGCCAACTTCGCGCGCGACAACACTCTCAACCCTCAACCTCCAACTCGCACCTTCCCCAGCCTCGCCTGCCGGCACAACGTCAACTACTGGCGCGGCGGCTCGTTTTACGGACTGGGGCCGAGCGCGACCGGCTACGTCCGCGGCGTGCGGACCAAGAACTGGTCGAACTCCCAGGTTTACTGCGAACAACTGGAAAAAGGAAATCGCGCCATCGAATCGCGGGAGGAACTTTCGCCGCTGCGGCGGGCGGGCGAGACCGCAGCATTCGGGCTGCGAATGGTCGCCGGCTGGCCGTTTGCCGAGTTTGAGCGCGCCACGCGTTTTGATCTGCGCGGCGAATGGTCTGCCGAAATGAGCAAACTGGTCGAGCAGGGTTGGGGGACGCTGGCGCCGGATCGGTTTCAGTTGACGCGGCAGGGGCTGCGCTTTGCCGACGCGGCGGCGGAATTATTTCTGCGCTGAACAGCCGCGGGGTCAGCCGGCGGGAGTTTGGAGCGCCGCTTCGGCGGGAGATTTCGTCAGCAGTTTTTGCAGCGCCAACGCGCCGGTGAAAATGGCAACGGCACCGCAAATCAAATACGGCAGCGGCGCAATGTGGACGTAAAGCGATGCGGCAAATATCGGGCCGAGAATCCGGGCCAGGCTGCCGGCGCTCTGGGCCACGCCGATGGTCGCGCCCTGCTCGTTGGCCGGGGTGAGATTGGAGAGCAAGCCGAAGACCGGCGCGCGCGTCAGGCTCGAACCGACCGCGAGGAGCGCCAACGCTAACAGCATTTTCACCCACGGCCAGCCGTCGGCGCTGAACAATTTGCTCCAGAACAGCTGGCCGTCGCCTTTGATGAAGGGCAGCAGCGCCAGACTGAGACCGGTCATAAACAGGCTCACCGCGATCAGTTTTGGCTCGCCATATTTCTTCACGAGCCGGCCGATGGCGCCGCCTTGGATGCACGCACCGATCAGGCCGCAAAAAACAAACAGCGAAATGACCGTCGAGGCCGGCCGGGTTTCGTCCACGGCGATGCCGAGTTGAAAGTTGTCGCTGACCAGCAGCGGCAGCGTGCTCTCGAAGCAACTGAAACAAAACGTGGCAAAGAAAAAAATCAGGATCAGCAGGCCGATCTTCGGCTGGGCCAGCGTGTGGCCCCATTGCGCAAACCGAGGCCGATTGCTGGCGTGTTCGGAACTGGGCTGGAGGCTTTCGGGCAGAATGGACAGGGCGAGGAGAAAATTGGCCGCGCACAGCGAGGCCGCCACCCAGCCGGGGCCGGTTGCGCCGAGAAATTTCAAACTGACGCCGCTGATCGCCGGTCCGAAAATGAAGCCCAGTCCGAACGCCATGCCGATCAAACCCATTTTTTTCGAGCGGTCGGCCGGCGGCGTGATGTCCGCGATGTAGGCCTGGGCGACCGTGATGTTGCCGCCGCAAATCCCGGCGAACAGGCGCGAGACCAGCAACGCCCCCAGCGCCTGGGTATGATTTTCCAACCCGGACGCCAACGCGAACAGAACATAGGAAATCGCCGCCCCCAGCGTGCTGATCAGCAGGATCGGGCGGCGCCCGTACCGGTCGGAAAGCCGGCCCCAAATCGGCGAGAACACAAACTGCATCGTCGAAAACGAGGCGATGATGGCGCCGATGATCCAGCCGCTGGCGCCGTAATGCCGGCTGTACATCGGCACGAGGGGCACCACGATGCCAAAACCGATGAGGTCAATGAAGACCGTTAGAAAAATAACGAGCACCGAAGGTTTTCTCATGGCCGAAATCCGCGCGCCGCGCCGCCGCGTTGAGTTTGAACTGCGATTAACATGGCCGGGAGTCTAGTGGTGGGCCGGGGCGAGTCAAGCGAGCGAGACGACGGAAACGCCGTTCAATTCGGAATCCAGACCAGGCTGGGATTGTTGGTGCGCCCGCAATTGGCCGAAAAATCCCAATACTCCGAATTTTTGAACCGGGCGACGTGGGCGTCCAGAAAATCAAACTGCGCGCCGCCGCCGTGGAGGTTGGTATGGACGAAATTCTCCGTGCCGACCGCGGGCAGGTTTTTGCTGTCGAACAGCCAGACGATCGCGCTGGGGTGGCGGAGCGAATCGAGTTTGACCGGATGATTATTTGCGCCGGTGCCGTTGACGCGCTCGTTCAAGCAGTAGTGAAAAAGATTTTTGCCATTACTGCGGCGCGGATTGCTCGGGCAAATCCAAAGCGAGCGGGACGGTTCCACACTCGTGTTCGTGCGCCACGGCTGGCTGTGGTAGCACGGCAGGCCGAGCGCAGCGGGCAGTTGGATGTACCAGCCCAGGTTGGTATCGTTGTCACCCGGATTGGGCGCACCTTCGGGCGGGAGAAAATCCCCGTGGTCAGCCGTATAAAGTTGTGTGGCCAGCGCCCATTGCCTCAGATTATTCAGGCAAAACGTCGTCCCGGCCTGCGCCTTGGCCCGTACCAGGGCGCTCAACAGCAGGCTACCCAGCAGAGCGATGATGGCGGTGACCAACAACAACTCGATCAAGGTGAATGCTGGTTTCCGTTTCACGAAGAGTACCCGCCAAACCTTTCTGCTAATGAAAATACACCAATGAATTAGATTTTCATCAAAAAAAATTCAAAAAGTCCGGCCGGCCCGATCCCCGTCACGGAAATGCTCCGGCCGCCGGGCGGAGCCGCCGTGGATTTAAAGAATTCGCGCTTGAATTCGGACCGCGCTTCAGGCGAAATGCTTGGGCGCGTTCCGTTCAGAAGCTATGGACTTAGGCGATATTTTGACAAAAGAGCAAATCCTCACCGATTTGCAGGCGGCTGACCGCTGGCAGGCCATTGATGAGTTGATCGGCAACCTCGTGGCCACCGGCAAGATCCAGGCCCAGCATCGGGACGCCGTCACCGCCGCGGTGAAAAAACGCGAAACTTCGATGAGCACGGGCATCGGCTTCGGCATCGGCATCCCGCACGCCTCCACGGAACTGATACCCGAAGTCGTCGGCGCGCTCGGCCGCTCAAAGAAAGGCGTCAACTTCGACGCCCTCGACAACCAGCCGGTCAACCTGGTGATGCTGTTTCTGGTGCCGCAGGGACAGTTCCAAAAACATCTCCACACCCTCGCCAACATCGCCAAGCTCCTGCACAACGCCGATTTTCGCCAGGCGCTGGAGCAGGCACCCGACGCCGAGGCCATGTTCAAAACCATTGCCGAGCACGGGAAGAAGTGATTTTGGACCTGCAGGCAGATGATCGGTGGCAAGCCATCGAGGAGTTAATTACCAGCCTCGTTGCCGTCGGTAGGATCAAACCGGAATTTCGCGATTCCATCTCGGAGGCTGTCAAAAATCGCGAAGCATCCATGAGCACTGGAATTGGGTTTGGGATTGGCCTGCCTCACGCTTCGACGAATTTGGTCAAAGAAGTGGTTTGTATAATCGGCCGCTCCAAAAAGGGAATTGATTTCGACTCCCTGGACCTCAAGCCGGTTCATCTGGTTGCCCTATTTCTTGTGCCTGCGGGCGAGTTCCAGAAGCATATCAACGTACTTGCCAATCTAGCAAAATTGCTGCATCGCGCGGAATTTCGAGACTCCTTGATTCAGGTTTCGGATGACGGCGAACTGGTTCGTCTGTTAGGTTTGGAAACAAACAGAAATTCAAAACAGACTTCTGCAATGCTGCCGCATCAAAAAATTGAACTCCGCCTGCAAACCGCCGTCCGCACCGTACTGCCGGACGCCGACGTTTTCGCGGTGCTCGTGCGCCCCTGCCCCGATCCGAAATTCGGCGACTACCAGACCGCCGCGCTGATTTCGCTCGCCAAGGCGCGGAAGCTGAACCCGCGCCAGCTCGCCACCGACGTGCTCGCCAAGCTGGACGTGACCGAATGGTGCGAACCCGTCGAAATCGCCGGCGCGGGCTTCCTGAATTTCCGGCTCAAGAATTCCGCGCTCGCGCAAACCCTCGCCGCCGCCGCGCGCGGCGAGCATTTGTTCTTCGCGCCCGCCGCGCGGCCCAAAACCGTCGTGGTGGATTTCAGCTCGCCCAACGTCGCCAAGCCGATGCACGTCGGCCACGTCCGCTCCACCGGCATCGGCGACGCGCTTCAGCGCACGCTGCGGCTGCTGGGCCACCGCGTGATCACGGACAATCACATTGGCGACTGGGGCACGCAGTTCGGAAAATTATTGCTCGGGTGGAAGGAACGGCTGGACCGCCCAGCCCTGGAACGCGACGCCATCGCCGAACTCGAACGGCTTTACAAAATCGTCAACGCCGAGGCCGACGCGAATCCCGCGCGCCTCGAAGCCGCCAAAACCGAACTGGTGAAACTCCAGGCCGGCGACGCCGAAAACCTGGCGATCTGGAAGGAGATGATCCGGCTTTCGCAAATCCAGTTTGACACGATTTACGCGCGGCTTGGCGTCAAGTTCGATCACGCGCTCGGCGAAAGTTTTTACAATCCGTGGCTCGGCGAGGTCGTGAATGATCTGCTCAAGCGCGGCATCGCCCGCGAAAGCGACGGCGCCGTGGGCGTGTTCAGCGACGGCACACGGCCGCCAAAGGAGGATCCCTTCCTCGTCAACCGCGACGGCGAGTGGATTGCCGATCCCGCGCTCGTCCGCAAGAGCGACGGCGGTTTTAATTACACGACCACCGATCTGGCGACGCTTGATTACCGGCTCAAAACCTGGTCGCCGGATGAAATTATTTATGTCGTGGACGACCGGCAGGCGCCGCATTTCAAGAAACTCTTTCTGGTGTTTGCGCGCTGGCAGCCGGACGCGGCCCGGAAAGTAAAACTGGTCCACGTCGGCTTTGGAAAAATTCTCGGCGAGGACGGCACGCCGTTCAAAACGCGCTCCGGCGACACGGTGAAACTCGGCGATTTGCTTGACGAGGCGGAGGAGCGCGCCCTCAAAATGGTTTCCGAAAAAAGCCCGGAACTGCCGGAAGCGCAGCGTCGCGAAATCGCCCGCGTCGTCGGCCTGGGCGCGGTGAAATACGCCGACCTGCTGCCCAACCGTCAGAGCGATTACACTTTCAATTGGAACAAAATGCTCGCGCTCCAGGGCAACACCGCGCCGTATCTGCAATATGCCTACGCGCGGATTCGCAGCATTTTCAGGAAAGCCGAAAGTCCCACCCGCAGCAATCAACCCGCCACCCTCAACTTGCTTGCCCCGGAGGAGCTCGCGCTGGCCAAGCATTTGCTCAACTTCGGCATCACGCTGGAAGCGGTCGCCGAGGAATTGCGGCCCAACTATCTTTGCAACTACCTGTTTGAACTCGCCGTTCATTTCTCACGCTTTTTTGAAAACTGCCCGGTGTTGAAAGCCGATGAAGCCACCCGCGGCTCGCGCCTGGCCTTGTGCGATCTGACGGCGCGCGTTTTGCGGCAAGGGCTGGCGACGCTCGGCATCGAAACGCTCGAGCAGATGTAGCCGCGGCCGGCTGCCTGGCTAATTCCAAAGGCCCGGACGAGCACGGGCATTGCGGAATCAAACGGCACGATCCACCGCCACGCCCTCGCGCGCGAGCAATTTTATTTTCCAGTCCAAGCCGCCGGAAAAGCCGCCCAGTTTCCGGTTCGCCGCAAGCACGCGGTGACACGGTATGAGCACCGGCCAGGGGTTGGCACCACACGCGCCACCAACCGCGCGCACTGCATTCGGACGACCGATTTCTGCCGCAATCTCGCCGTAGCTTTGCGTGCGGCCGGCGCGGATCTTCATCAGCGCCCGCCAGACCTTCTGCTGAAACGCGGTGCCGTGTGAGAAATCCAGCGGCGGCAGTGCAGCCGGGCTCCGACCCGCCAAGGCGGCGGCCAGTGCGCGCGTCGTCGCTTGATGCCAACGCTTAACCGCGCGCGGCACGCTGCTTTTATCTGCGGACAGTGGGGAAGTTCCTCGGCCGGGAAAATCCAGCCCAGCGAGGCCGCGCTGAGAATAAAGCGCCCGGAATTCTCCATCCGCCGTGGGCGCGGGCAGGTGGAAAAAATCGGTGTGGGCGACGGATCGTTTTGGTTGGCTGGCGGATTTGGTTTTCATGGGAAAGATGGAAAGCGCGAGAGATCGCACCCTTGCAGTTGATAGGCTTGCGGGTCCAATCCGGCGCGACGTGATAACTCGTCCATGTCCGCCTGCATTTGCGGACTCGGGCCGGAAGTGGAGCGGCCACCGTAAAACACCAGTTCGCCGGGCAGCGGCAGGAGATTGGGTGAACCGCTGTCACCGGGCTTCCAAGTGTTGACCAGGAAAGGCTCACACATCGCCGACACCTGGCCGCCCTGTTCGGGCCAAAAGGCGATCCACGGTTTGAGGGTCGGCGGGTATTTGGCCACGAGCACATTCAGGTCCACGACACGAATCGGTTCGATGTCGCCCGGCAGATCACGGTCGAAAAGCAGGATGGTGAAATCGTAGCCTTTTCCGATTTCGACGGTCGCCTCCCGCACCACAACTTCGACGACGCGGTTGTTGGTTGTGCAGAAATAAATCCGCTGGCCGTTGAAATGATCCGTGCGGCCGGCCTCGCCCATCGAATGGCCGCGGGTGTAACCGTGCCGGCGGGTGATCGCGGTAACGGGCACCTGGCCGCGATAACCCTGTGCGGTCCAGCATTGCGAGAGCGCGGTTTCGCCGCGCAGGCCCCACATCAGGCACGTGGGATTCCACGCCAGCGTCGGCGTGGTGTCCGGAGGCAGGTTGGTGGCGGGGAGGAAGCCGGCGGGAAAATTGGTCGGCAACTCGTAGCGGCTCCAAATGGCCATGCTGCGGCCGTTGGTGTGGGCGATGAAGTTCGTCCAGATCAGGTGGCCCAGCGAATTCGGAGCGAAACCTGGATTGGCGCTGGTGTTCACCGGCTGCGCGCCGACCGCAATCACAGTCAACGCGGCGGCCACACTTCCAACGCCGGCGGCGTAGACGAAGCGCAAAAAAAAATTCACCGCGGTTGCTATCGCACGTCCGTGAAATAATTCAAGCGCCAATTCAGGGCGCCGCAGAACGATCCGGGCGGGCGGAGTCAACCAGCTTCAAAGCCAGGCTCCGCCCGCCACGGTTCAGCGGCGGCGCTTCATTGCTCGCCGGGCGGCGGTCCGGGCGGCGGCGCAATGTCTCCGGCGGGCGGGCCGTCTTCGCCGGACGGCCGCGGCGGCCGCAGTTCGTCGCGCGTCAACTGGCCGTCACCGTTTTTGTCGAGCTTGAGCAGCGCCGTCGGGGCGTTGGCGATTTCGGCGGCGTCAATCACGCCATCCCCATTCACATCCAGGGCCTTGACCACGGGCGGCAGCGGTGGTTTGTGTTTGTTGTCGGCCGGCGCCCCCGGCGGCTTTGGTCCGAGGTATTCCTCGATGGTCAACTGGCCATCGCCGTTTTTGTCGAGCGTTTTCAGGGCAGCGCTCGCGTTGGCGATTTCATTGGAATCAATGATCCCGTCGCGATTTGCGTCGAGCGCCAGCATGATCAGCGGCGGATGATGGCGGCCCCTGCCGGGTCCGCCGGGCGGTGGGCCGTCCGGGCCGCCGTCTTCCTGCCGCGGGGGACGGTCGCCATCGGGCGGCGGCCCGCCGGGATCGGGTTGGGCGTTGACGACCCATGCCGACGCGCCGAGCGCCAGCATAACAAGGGCAGCCTTGGTTTTATTTTTCATATTTTGCCTTTCATTTTTCAAATCCGAACTTTTCGGATCTTCTGCGGACAAGCTACGCGAACCCACCTTAAGCGAAGGTTAAGACCGAAAAATTCTCACCGGACGGTGGCCGTATCACCGGCGGTGGCGGCCCTATATTTGTCGTCCGTCAGCGTTTTCAGAAACGCCACCAGCGCGCGTTGGTCGGCAGCATTCAACGGCACGCCGCCATCGGGATGCTTGGCGAGGTTCGGATCGAGCGTCGCGCTGCGGGCAATGCCCGTGGCATAATGCCGGACCACCTCCGCCAGCGTGGCCAACCGGCCGTCGTGCATGTACGGCGCGGTGAGCTCGACATTGCGCAGCGACGGCACGGAAAATTTGCCGCGATCTGAAGTCCGGCCCGTGACTTTTTCACGACCAAGGTCGCTGGGCGCTGCTTCCAGGCCGTTGTTGGCGAAGGCCTGGCTATGGAACAGCGGCCCGCCGTGGCAATGAAAGCAGTCCGCGCCAAACTGGCCGCGGCGCGGATCATACTCGGTGGCGAACAATTCGAATCCGCGCTGTTCGTCGGGCGTAAAGGTCGCCTCGCCGCGCAGCACGCGGTCAAACTTGGCGTTGAACGAAGTGAGCGTCAGCAAGTAATTCTCCAGCGCCAGCGCGATTTTCTCCGCCGTGATTTCCGGCGAACCAAACGCGGCGGTGAAGCGGACGGGATAATCCAGGCTGGCTTGTTGCGTTTGGGCCGCCGCCGGTTTGCCGCTACCGAGGCTTTCCAATTTCGCCACCAAATTCGTCACCGACTGGTGCATCTCAATGGGATTCTGGATCGGCTGCAATACCTGCTCGCGCAAACTCTTCGCGCGGCCGTCCCAGAAAAATTCTTTTTTCCACGCGAGATTGAACAGCGGCATGGAATTGCGCGGACCGAACTCGCCTTCCGCGCCGCGCGCCGTGCGGCGACCGTCCGTGAACGCCTTTTCCGGCGCGTGGCAATCCGCGCAGGACTGCGCGTCATTCACGGAAATGCGTTTGTCGAAAAATAATTGCCGGCCCAATTCGACGCGCTCGGCAAGCAGTGGATTGTCCCGCGGCAGATCGGGAAGCGGAAAGGTCGCGCTCATCTGGAACGGATACGGCGTGAACTTTTCCGGCAGATACAGCGGTTTGGGATGCGCGACAGCGATTTCCGTATCCGTCAGCAAACTGATCTGGTGAACACGAAACGCGCCCGGCAGATTCGCCACCAGCGCGGCGGCCACCGGATCGCCGTCGCGCGAGTGGGTCGAGGAGCCGTCGTTGCCGAAGGCCAGCGGACGCGGCGCATTCAGCAACGAGGCCAGGTCAAAATCCAGTTCCAGTTTCGTTTCGTTGGTGATGACGAGCGGCGCGGCAATCGTGATGCGCGTGGCGTTCGTGTCCCGCGCCAGATGGTACGCCCAGCCGTCGAGAACGCCGCCGGCGTTGCGCCACAATCCCTCAAGGGCGAGAAAAATAAATCCGCCCTGCCAGCTCCAGTGCAGCCCGTTCAGATTCGGATTCAGCGGATGGCCGGCGGGAAATTTCGCGACCTCGGCGCGGTTGAGGTCCGGGTTCAGCCCGACGGAAAAACGGACGGCCTGGAATTCGCCGGGAGAAAGGTCATCGAGCCAGAGTGCGTTTCGGTTTTGCTCCAGATCCAGCCACCCGACGGAATTGGAAATTTCCAGCCACGAACCGTCGTTGCGTTGCAGCGCAAAACCGCTGACCAGATAGCTGACGCGGGTGATGGAAAACGTCTCGCCCGCCGCGGTTTGATAGCGCAGCGAAGCAGGTTGCAACTTTTCGCCGGAGACCTTGGGCGCAATTTGCACTTGCAGCGTCGCCGCGGACGCCAGATTCAACATGCCGAACAGGGCGAGACAAACTCCGTTGGCACACGTCCGCCTCATTTTGGTTCATAGCCGTTCGTGCCCCAGGTTAGCGTGGTCATTTTGAGGGCGGGAACGGTCGCGATCAGCGACAGGTTGGCTGGATTCACAAAATTGGTCGTCACCGGCTCGCCGATGCCTCGGACCAGCCGGCCGACGGGATTGCCATGGTAGCGACGGCCCATGTTGTAAGGATAAACGGGCTGGCCGCCGGCATCAATGGTCGTGAAGTAGGCGTAGGTGCCGTTCGGAAACTCCGGCGTGACGCACCAGCGGCCGTTCAGTTCGTCGAGGTCAAAATCTGGTCCGAGCGCTTTTCCGCAGTCGCCGAGGTAGGCGTAATCCTCGAGGTAATGGCCGAGCGGATATGGCGCGCTCACGTCCGGGCCGGTTTCGTTGGCATCGAGCCTGGCGGGAGTTTGGGTTTCGCGCGCGGCCCAGGCCGGCCAGGTTTTCCGGCCAGACTGCGCCAGATCGTCCGTGCCGTTTTCGCCATTGCGCAATGCAAAACCCGAAAGCATCCGGCGCAGGCCGCTCGCGGGATTCGTCGGGTTGGAAAAACCTATCGGCCCGTAGAGCGGAAAGCCGTCCTGCATCCAGCCGAGAATGGGGGAATGTTCGGTCGGGGCGGTTTGGCTCTCATGATAGGTTTTCGTGGCGGGGTCAAAATCCACATGGTCGCCGAGCAGGTAGCGCAACGCGATCGGCTCCACGTGGTAATGATACGTACCCAGAGGCGGCTGATGCGCCAGAGCCGCGTCAAACGTCCGGCCTTCGTTCACCAGTGCGTCACGGTTCCAAACCCGATCACCCTGGCCGAGACCGGCGCGCGGATCGGCGTCGCGCCCGTGTTCATGCGAATAGGAAAACGCGTCGCAGGCGTCGAACATCCGCACGCCGTCCACGAACATGCCGATTTCAAAAAGCCGGTTGACCCCGTGCGCGGTTTGGATCGTCGGATGGCGGGGCAGGGCGAAGATGAAATGCTGGTCCGTCGGCAGGTTCGGAAATCTTCCATTCAGCCACGGTCCCATGATCTGGCTGCCGAGTCCGGTGCTGCGAATGTAAATCCAATTCGAGGACGACAGAATCTCCTGCACCCCGCAAAAGGCCGGCTGGGATTGCGTGTTCCGCCCGTTGCTCCAGGTTGTTTCCGGACGGCCAGAAATTTTCTCCACTTCGGTGCGGTAGATCTGCGCGAGCTTGCCGGAGTCCAGCGTGAACCAAGACGTGATTTGCGGGTCGGCAAATGAACTTGCTGCCCAGGAGCAGAAGAGAAAACCAAGATAGAGCGTGTTCATCTGGGGAATTTGCCAGAGGAAACCTTAAGCGGAGATGAAGCATCGTTTTTAAAAAGCAGTATCAACCGGAGTAAACCGGCTTTCATCGAACAAAGCAGCGGGGATGAAAATTCCCTCAACCGATGCCCACGCGTTTGCTGTTGGGTTTCGTTGCCGGAAATGACACCCGGAAATAAGGTTGTTCCCGAATCGGAGCCGGGTCAGATTATTTCGATGCAAGTTTCACCTTTTCAACGCGCCAGGCGCACCGGGCTTCACGCCAAAATCATCTCCGCACTGAGTCTCATCACCTGGCTGACCTATGCGGACGTGTTCGCAGTGACGATTCACGTTTCGCCGAGGGGCGATGATGGAAACTCCGGCACGGCGGCGAAACCGCTCGCCACCCTGGCCGCCGCCCAATCGCGGGCGCGACAATCCGCGGGGCATGAGCCGGTGACGGTTTTGCTCCACAACGGAATTTTTTATTTGCCCGAAACCCTTGTCTTCACGGCGGCCGATTCCGGCACGAAGAAGTTCCCGGTCGTTTACGCGGCAGCGCAAGGCGAACAGCCGGTCCTCAGCGGCGGCGTGAGGCTCAAACCCGAGTGGACGCCGTTTCGTGATGGAATTTTTCAGGCCAAAACGCCGGACGGTCTGGTGATGGATCAGGTGTTCGTGAACGGCGAGCGGCAGCACATGGCGCGCTATCCCAACTACGATCCCAAGGTGCAGATCTTCAACGGCACGGCGGCGGACGCGATCGCGCCGGAACGGGTCGCGCGTTGGGGCGATCCGGCTGGCGGGTTCATTCATGCGATGCACGGCGCGCTCTGGGGCGGGATGCATTACCGGATTCTGGGCAGGAAAGCCGACGGTTCGCTGGAGTATGAAGGCGGCTGGCAGAACAACCGGCCGAGTTCGATGCACAAGCAGTTCCGTTTCGTGGAAAACATCCGCGAAGAACTTGACGCGCCCGGCGAATGGTTTCACGACGCGAAAGCCAACACCCTGTTCTACATGCCGCAGGCCGGAGTGGATTTGCAAACGGCCACCATTGAAGTCGTCCGACTGCGTCACCTGATTGAGTTTAACGGCACAAAGGAACAACCTGTGAAATTTGTCACCTTGCGCGGGCTGACGTTCCGTCATGCGACGCGAACCTTCATGGAAACGCGGGAACCGGTGTTGCGCAGCGACTGGGCGATTTATCGCGGCGGAGCGGTGACATTCAACGGCGCGGAAGATTCCGCCATCGAGAACTGTGATTTTGATCAGCTTGGCGGCAACACGATTTTTGTGAACAACTTCAACCGCCGCATCACCGTGCGCGGATGCCTGATCCGCGAGAGCGGCGCGAACGGTGTCGCCTTTGTCGGCGATCCCCAAGCCGTGCGCCAAGGACTGGATTGGAAGGGACACAACGACTTCGCCGCGCTCGACAGGACGCCCGGCCCGAAGACAGAAAATTTTCCCGCCAACTGCCTGGTGGAAGATTGTCTCATCACGCGGAGCGGCCGGTTCGAGAAGCAAACAGCGCCGGTGGAGATTGACATGGCGCAGAACATCACCGTGCGGCACTGCTCGATCTACGACGTGCCGCGCGCCGGCATCAACATCGGCGACGGTTGCTGGGGCGGGCATGTCATCGAGTTTTGCGACGTGTTTGACACGGTGCAGGAAACCGGCGACCACGGCAGCTTCAACTCCTGGGGCCGCGACCGCTTCTGGGGGCTGCGCGGCGTGCCGGACGGCGAATTGCCCAAGCGCGCCCTGCTCGATGTGGTGCGGCCGAACACGCTCCGCAACAACCGCTGGCGCTGCGATCATGGGTGGGACATTGATCTGGACGACGGCTCAAGCCATTACTTCATTTACAACAACCTCCTGCTGAACGGCGGACTGAAATTGCGCGAGGGCTTCCAGCGGACGGCGACGAACAACGTCATCGTCGGCAACAGCCTGCATCCCCATGTGTGGTTTGAGAACAGCGGCGATGTGTTCGCGCGCAACATCGTCATGGGGGCCTACCGGCCGGCGATCATGAAGATCGCAAAGTGGGGCGCGGAGGTGGATCACAATTTTTTCACGACCTCCGAAACCGACCGGACACAATTCGCCGCGCAAGGTTGCGACGCGCATTCGCTCGTGGGCGACGCGCAATTCGTCAACGCGGCGACCGGCGATTTTCGCGTCAGAAATAACTCACCCGCGCTGCAAGTCGGATTCCGGAATTTTCCGATGAACGAATTCGGCGTGACCTCGCCGCGGCTCAAGGCCATCGCTCGGACGCCAGAGATTCCGTCCGCCACAACCAAGGGAGCACAGCCGCCGGGAGACACAAAAACCGTCTGGTTTGGAGCAAGCCTGCGCAAATTGACGGGGCAGGAATATTCCGCCTTGGGCGTGGCCGCTGATGCGCAGGGCGTGTTCGTCGCGGAAGTTCCAAAAGAATCCATCGCGTTCAAGGCCGGCCTGCGTGCCGGCGATTTTATTCAACAAGCCAATGGCGTCGCAGTGCGAGGAACGGAAGACTTTTTGTCCGCCACGCGGAATCTCACCGTCGGACAGAAATTGAAACTCCAAATGCTTCGGAGTTATCAGATGATAACGATGGAGATCACCCTTCCCGCGAAGCCGGGCGAAGGAAAGCGGGGGCCGCCCGAAAACTCCACCCGGATTCTTCTGCAATGACCTTCCAAATCCCCCCTTGGCGGCGGACCAAAGGTTCGTGGGTTTGAAAAGATGCCCGAAAATGCTCTTTCGATTTAACCGCCCAGGGAACTCGGATCGCCCACATCGCCTTTGTTGAAGTCCACATATTCCTCCGTCAGATCAGCGGCATACATCACCGCGCCGGCTCGGCCCAGGTTCAGGTTGATGTGCAATTCAAATTCCTTCGGTGCGACCGCCGCGCACAATTCCTTGAAGGTCGTCTTCGTCGGCTGACCGCGTTGGAGGCTCCAGAGAATTTTTCTGCCGGCGGCCGAATAGCCGATGTCAATTTTCTCTTCAACCACCGTCGCCGAGGAATAACCAACCGCGTCAATGATGCGGCCCCAGTTCGGGTCGCCGCCGTGCCAGCTCGTTTTCACCAGCGCGCTGTTGGCCACGGCGCGTGCGGCGGCATCCGCATCCTGAATCGTTTTTGCTCCGCTCACCCGCACCGTGACCACGCGATGCACACCCTCCCCGTCGCGGACGATCATTTTCGCCAATTCGAGACAGACGTGGTTCAGGGCGGCCTGGAAAATTTTGAATTTTGAATTTTGAATTTTGAATTTTTCGTTTCCCGCAAGTCCGTTGGCCAGCACCAGCACGGTGTCGTTCGTGCTCATGTCGCCGTCCACGGTGATGCGGTTGAAACTGTGCGCGACGGCCTCGTTCAATGCCGTTTGCAAAACGTTCGCGTCCACCGCCGCGTCCGTGGTGAGGAAGCAAAGCATGGTGGCGTGAAGTCCGGCGGGCAACGTCGCCGGCCGCGCGCCCGTCGGCGACATGCCGGGCTGAATCATGCCGGCCCCCTTGCACATGCCGCCAATCCGGACGGTTTTGCCACCAAGCTTGAATTCCACCGCGATTTGCTTGGGCTTGGTGTCGCTGGTCATGATCGCTTCGGCGGCGTTCACCGCGTGCTCCAGCGTCGAACCCAGTTCCACGCCGGCCTCGATGATGCCGGCGCGGACCTCATCCATCGGCATCGTCACGCCGATGCGGCCGGTGGAGCCGACGAGGGCCGAACCTCTTGGCAAATTCAGAGCGCTTTCAGTGAACGCGACCATTTCACGCGCGTCCGCCAGGCCTTGTTTGCCCGTGCAGGCATTGGCGTTGCCGGAGTTGACCACCACGGCCTGCGCCGTTCCCTTTTTCATCCGCTCGACGCACACTTTGACCGGCGCGGCGCAAACCTGGTTGGTGGTGAACAGGCCGGCCACGGTTGCGGGCGCGGCCGAAACGATCAGCGCCAGGTCGCGCTTCTTGCCCTTTTGCGAACCCTTGCCGGTGCCGAGGCGTTTGATGTCACAAAAAACGCCCGCGGCCTGGAAGCCTTTCGGCGCGACGATCGAACCGGGAACTGCTTTGAACGTTTTCATTTTATTTCGGCGGCGAGAGTGCGCGGAGTGCGGCGGGATTTCAAACTTTTACTGCGCCAATTTCCAGCCGGACCATGCCGACCTGCACCTGGCCGGACCGGTCCGGCGGATGGCTGGCGAGGTAGCGCGCGGCGACGGCGGCGATAAATTCCTCGCGCAGATTTTCCGGCACGCGCTGGGTGTAGGGCAGCCAGGTCGTGCGCAACCACGCCGTCAAACCTTCCGCACCGGGGTAGGCCACATCCTTCGGCGCCAGTTCCAGCCGGTGAATTCTGAAGCCGAACTTCGGCAGCCATTTTTCGTACTCCGCCGGGCGGTGGAAAAAATATGGCTTGGGCGTGTTCCGGAAAAATTCGCGCCAGCGCTTCCGCCGCAGTTCCGGGCGCAGCGCCAGAAACACCTCGTCGGCGTTGCCCTTGCCGCCGCAGGATACCACCAGCCGGCCGCCGGATCTCAAGACCGCCGCCGCGCCGCGCAGAAACGCCGGATGATCGTCCACCCAGTGCAGCGCGGCGTTGGAAAAAACGAGTTCGAACTTGTCCACAGAATCCAGTTTGCGCGCATCACCCTCGTTAAATTGCAAATTTGCGTGTTTGGTGGTTGGAAAGGTTTTCCGCGCGAAGGCGATCATTTCCGCCGAGGCGTCAATGCCGGTGACCGTGCCGCGGGGCACGGCGCGGGCGAGTTCCGCCGTCACCTTGCCGTCGCCGCAGCCAACGTCCAAAATATTCTCGTCGCCGCGCAGGCTCAGTTTGGCGATCAGTTCGCGTGCCCAGGTTTGCTGCACGGCGGAATGAGCGGCGTAATCGGCGGCGTTCCAAGTAGTGGCACTTTGCAGAACGATTCTGGTCATGGGCTTTAACACTTCGAGAATCCGAACAATGCCTTAACCTTGAGCCAACAACTTTTTCCACTCTTCACGATGCTTATGGATGAAGGTTCTGTTCCACTCAAAATGCCATTTCTTCAGGTCGCAAATTGCCTGTGCTGCTCGAAAGCTTTGTCCATGCGTAAAACTTGTAGGTGTGGTAATGTCAGGATCAAAAAGTAATTCCGCTAAATATTGGAGTGAGTCGTTGTCGCCCAACTTTGCAAGTCCCCATGCCGCAATTACTCGCAGCGATTTGTCTGTTTTTGGATTTTGAAACAAATTCTCAAAATATCGACGAGCGCTGGCTGGGGCATATTCTTTCAGCGCTACAGTTAAAGCCCACTGCACCTCCTTCGGTGGGGATTCAGCCAGTTTGAGAAGAATCGGCAAATTGCAAGGCGATCTCAAATGTCCGGCTGCTCCAATTGCGTGAATTCTGCATTGTGTGTCTGGATCGGCTTCAATCATCAGACTGAGATTGGGGGCAAGCGATTCCAAATGACGAAGCCTGACAATTTGCGCTATAAACCCGCGCCATTTTGGGTCAGGATTGTTAAACTCCTCGCCGATGCGGCTTGAAACTTCAGGGAAGTACGCAAATTCTGCCAGTAAAAAAATTGATTCTTTTCGTCGAAACTTGTTTTTACCGACCGCCGCATCGAGTGCTTCCAAAAATCCATCACTCGGGAGTTTTTTCGCTTCAGCGCTGACTTCGTCGCTAATTACTTCTTGTTCGTCATTTGAAAGCTTGCGCGAACTTGTAAGTCTATCAAGCAATTCACTCAAAGTGGAAATAAGCTGCGGATTAGGTTTCATTTTCCACCTGTCTAAACCAGCCCCGCCGTCTCCGGCCAGCCGCACAAAAGGTTCAGGCTCTGCACGGCCTGGCCGCTGGCGCCTTTGACCAGATTGTCCTCGGCGCTCATCACGATCAGCCGGCCCGTGCGCGGATCCAGCCGCCACGCGATTTCGCAGACGTTGGTGCCGACGACATTTTTCGTGTCCGGCAGCGCCTTGCCTTCGAGCAGGCGCACGAACGGTTCCTTCTCGTAGGCCGCCCGATAGGTCGCGGCAATTTGCTCGGCGAGCGAATTCATTTCCGCCGCCGTCGAAAAGTGTTTTCCCGGCGCGAGGTAAAGCGTGGTCAGAATGCCGCGATTCACCGGGATCAAATGCGGCGTGAACTGGATCGTGACCGGCGTCCCGGCGGCCAGCGACAACTGCTCTTCGATCTCGGACAAATGCCGGTGCTTCGGCACGCCGTAGGGACGGACGCTTTCGTTGCACTCGCAAAAAAGATAATCCGCCTCCGCCTTGCGCCCCGCGCCGCTGACGCCGCTCAGGGAATCGGCGATGATGCCGTTGGGCTTGATGAGTCCGGCTTTTAGCAGCGGAATCACCGGCAGCAGGATGCTCGTCGGATAACAGCCGGGGGAGGCGATGAGCGCGGATTTTTTTATTTCGTCACGGTAGATTTCCGGCAGTCCATAAACTGCTTTTGCCAGCAGCTCCGGCGCGGGATGGTCGTGCGCGTAAAAATCGCGGTAAACCGCCGCGCTCCTCAACCGAAAATCCGCGCTCAAATCAATCACCGAGCAGCCGGCGTTGAGCAGCGGCACGGCGAATTCAGCAGCAACACCATGCGGCAGCGCGAGAAATACCATGTCGGCCTGTTTCGCGAGGAGTTCCGCGTTCGGCTCGGTGAACCGGAGCGTCTTGGATTTGGGATGGCTGGCGAACTTCGGAAAAACCTGGGCCAGCGTCTGCCCGGCGTTCTGGCGCGAGGTCACGGCGACGAGTTCCGCGTGCGGATGACTCAACAACAACCGCACCAGTTCCTCGCCGGAATAACCGGAAGCGCCAATGATCGCAATTTTTCGATTCTTCATTTTTCAGGCTTCAGCATTTTGCCGTTCCCATTTGTAAGGGTTTGGCCGATGAAATTCCATAAATCGTTCGACTTCTTTGATCGGAGCAAAGCCGAACTGAGTGTAGAGCCCGTGCGCGTCCAGCGTGCCGAGCATGAACCGCCGCAAACCTTGGAGTTGCGGGTGCGCCAGCACGGCCGTGACAAGCCACTTGCTCAAGCCCCGCCCACGCTCCGCCTCGAGAATGAACACGTCGGCCAGCCAGGCAAAGGTCGCCCGGTCGGTGACGACGCGCGCAAAGCCAACCTGCCGTCCCGCCTGATAAACCCCAAAGCAAAGCGAGTGCTCCAGAGAGCGCTCCAAGATTTCGCGCGGGATGCCCTTCGCCCAATAACTGCGTTCGCTGAGAAACTGATGAATCATCGCGCGGTCCAACAACGTCGCATCATCTGAAATCAACCAGTCGTCTCGTCGGATTTCGTAGGTGTTCATAAAAAAACCCCGCCGGCATTTTGGCCAGCGGGGCTTGGAAATTTCCAGTGCGATTAACGTTTGCTGAACTGGAAGCGTTTGCGCGCGCCGGGCTGGCCGTATTTCTTGCGCTCCTTCATGCGGGAATCGCGCGTCAGGAACCCTTCGGCCTTGAGCGCACCGCGCAGGTTGGCGTCCACGGTGAGCAGGGCGCGGGCGATGCCGTGGCGCACGGCGCCGGCCTGGCCGTTGGGGCCGCCGCCGCTGACGTTGATGCGCGCGTCGTACTTGCCCGCCGTGCCGGTGACGGTCAGCGGCTGCGTGACCGTGCCGCGCAGGCTGTCCAGGGGAAAATAATTTTCAAAGGTCCGGCCGTTGACGGTGATCTTGCCGGTGCCGGCGGACAGGCGCACGCGGGCCACGGAGGTTTTGCGGCGGCCGGTGCCGAGGAATTCGGGAGCTTTGATTTCAGCCATACTCAGAGTTTGCGTTGAGAGATTTTATTTCGCTACGGCAAGCGGCGCGGGTTGCTGCGCGGCGTGATCGTGCTTCGGACCTTTGAAGACTTTGAGCTTGGTCAGCAACTGGCGGCCCAGCCGGTTCTTCGGAATCATGCCGCGGACGGCGCGGTGAATGAGCATTTCGGGATGCTTCGCGCGCAGATTGGCCACGGAAAAATGCTTCTCGCCGCCTTTCCAGCCGGAATACGTCATATATTCCTTGGCGGTCTCTTTATTGCCGCTGACGCGAACCTTCTCGGCGTTGACGACCACGACAAAGTCGCCGGCATCCAGGTGCGGCGTATAGACTGGTTTGTTCTTCCCGCGCAATACATCGGCGACCTGGACCGCCAACCGGCCCAAGATCACGCCGTCGGCATCAATCACATGCCACTTGCGCTGATCCAAATTAACTTTCGGCAAATGCGTTTTCATCTCAAATCAAATCAAAGGAGCGGAGACAATACCAGACGGAGGCATGGCGTCAATAACCATTTCGAGGATTTTTCGGTGTCGCAGTTTCAGCCCGGCGGCGCTTTTTAGGAGGAGCCGCAGGCGTTTGCCAACCACGACGGCGGCGGTGGCGATGGCAGCAGTTGAAAAGGCGGCAACTACCGGCCAGACCAACCCCGGCTTGGTTGCTGCCGCGTCTGAAAATCGGTGTTTCATCCTCGTCCCACAGCGGCTAAAGTCTGCCCAACTCAAATCATGCAAGATCTGATCGCCAAAGCCGCGACGTTGCTCGAAGCGTTGCCCTACATCCAGAAATTCAGCGGCGAAACCTTCGTCGTGAAATACGGCGGCTCGTTCATGGACTCGCCAGACCCGGCGGTGCGCGACGGCGTGGCGCGCGACATCGTGTTTCTCGAGGCCGTTGAGATCAATCCCGTCGTGGTCCACGGCGGCGGCAAGGCCATCACCCGCGCGATGGAAAGAGCCGGGTTGAAGGCGAATTTCATCCAGGGCCAGCGCGTCACCGACGAGGCCACGGTGCAAATCGTGGACGAAGTTTTGTCGCGCGAGATCAATCCCGAAATCGTCAAGACCATCAATGCGCTGGGCGGGCAGGCCGTGGGCTTTGCCGGCCCGGACATTTTCAAGTGCCGCAAGCTCTGGCTTGACGACAAGGATCATCCCGGCCAGAAAGTCGACATCGGCTTCGTCGGCGAAGTCATCGAGGTGAACGTCGCGCCGCTCAAGGAAAGCATGTGGTGCGGTTTCACGCCGGTCATCAGCCCGACCGCGCGCGGCGAGGACGGCAAGATTTACAACTGCAACGCCGACGTCGCCGCCGCGATGTGCGCCATCGCGCTGAACGCCAAACGGCTCGTGTTCATGTCCGACGTGCCCGGTTTGATGCGCGATCCGAAAGACCCCGCCACGCTGATCGCGCATTTGAAGACCGGCGAAGTGCCAGGTTTGAAGGCCTCCGGCATCGTGGACAAAGGCATGATTCCGAAGGTGGACAGCGCCGTGGCCGCGATCCGGGCCGGCGTGGAAAAGGTGTCGTTCGTGGACGGCCGCGTGCCGCATTCCGTAATGCTCGAAATCTTCACCGATCAGGGCGTGGGCACGGAAGTTGTTTTGTAAAGATCGGACCAAGAAGCTTATGAAAACCCGCTTTTCGATTTCTCAGGCGTTGGTCTTATTCTGCCTGGCAATTTTGTCCGGCCTCGTTTCAATTGCCGGTGAAGCGACAAATGCGCCGACAGTTTTCAATGCCAGCATTGGTGGATTTTTTGGAACCTCTTATTCAGTAGAATTGACGAACAACGTTCTGGCATACTTGGCCAACCGCAACGGGAAGGTGATCGATTCTGCAAACTTCGTTCCTACTGCCGCAAAATGGATGAAATTTTATAACGCACTCGACAAGTTGAACGTGTGGCAGTGGCACACCAACTACGTCGACTATAATGTTTGCGACGGAACGCAATGGACGTTCGAAATCAGGAATGCAAATCACAATCTTAAAATACTTGGCAGCAACTGTTATCCGGGAGTGGCTGGCAGACCAAACTGGAATTCAAAAAAAATTACTGCCGAATTCGGCAAATACCTCAAAGCCGTCGGCCAACTCGTAGGCGGAAAGGAATTTCAATAAAAGGCTGCAAAACGCATTCCGTCTTGCTCGAAATCTTCACTGATCAGGGCGTCGGCACGGAAGTGGTGCTTTGATCTTCTAACCCACCAAGGCCGCCAGTATTCATGTGAATATTTCTTTGTGTTCTTTGCGCAGCTTTGCGGTTAAAAGAAACAGCCGATGAAAGAAATCGTTCCGCCGCCGATCGTGCGCAACCAGTTCGAAACCGTCCGCGAGTTGTTCCACCAGAACGTCGTGCCGACCTACGGCCGCTTCGACCTCGCGTTCACGCACGGCGCAGGCAGTCAGGTTTTTGATGTCACCGGCAGGCGCTATCTCGATCTGGGCGGCGGCATCGCGGTGAACACGCTTGGCCACGCGCATCCGGCCATCACCGAGACGCTGATCGAGCAATCCAAAAAACTCGTTCACGTTTCGAACCTGTACTACCACGAACCGCAGGGCCGGCTCGCCGAGGCGCTGGTGAAACTGATCGCGCCGGGGAAAATTTTTTTCTGCAACAGCGGCGCGGAGGCGAACGAAGGTCTGTTCAAACTCGCGCGTAAATTCGGCCACGACGAGGGCCGGTTTGAAATTCTCACCACGCTCAACTCGTTTCACGGCCGGACGTTGGCGGGCATCGCCGCCACCGGCCAGGACAAGGTGAAAAAAGGGTTTGAGCCGATGACGCCCGGCTTTCGGCACGTCCCGTTCAACGATCTCGCGGCGATGCGCGCGGCGATTTCGCCCGCCACCGTCGCGATCCTGATCGAGGGCATACAAGGCGAGGGCGGCGTCACGCCGGCCACGCCGGAATACCTGCTCGGCCTGCGGCAACTGTGCGACGAAAAAAATCTGCTGCTGCTGATGGACGCCGTGCAGTGCGGGCATTTCCGCACGGGCCGGTTCCAGAGCTTTCAGCGGATTCTCGAAGGTGTCGGCGGCGGCGAAAAGTTTCTCCCCGACGGCATTTCAATGGCCAAGTCGCTGGGCGGCGGTTTTCCCATCGGCGCGTTCTGGGTGCGGGCGCCGTACGCCGACCTCCTCGGCGCGGGCACGCACGGAACGACTTTCGGCGGCACGCCGCTTGGCTGCGCGGTGGCGCTGAAAATCTTGGAAATCATCCAGACAGAAAACTTGGCCGACCACGCGCGGCAGACCGGGGCGTTTCTGCAACACGGCCTCGAGGAACTGGCGCGGAAATATCCTTCCGTCATCCGCGGCGTGCGCGGGCTGGGGTTGATGCTCGGAATCGAGCTCGCGCCCGAGATCCCCACGCTGCCGGGCGACCCGGCCAAAACGCATTCCATCCGGTTCGTGAACCAACTGCACGCCGCCGGGCTGCTGACCATTCCCGCCGGAACGCACATCGTGCGGTTGCTGCCGGCGCTGAACCTCAGCCGCGCCGAGGCGGGCGAGGGCCTGCGCCTGATCGAATCCGTGGCCGCGAAATTGGCTGGATAATTCCGCGCCGGCCTGCCAGCCTGCCGGTTTCGCACATGAAAAGTTTGCTGAAAATCGAATCCCTGTCCCTCGCGGACATGGAAAAGATTCTGGCCGCCACAACCAAACTCAAAAAGGAGCGCGGCCAGCACAAAGCCCAACCGCTCGCCGGCCAGACCTGGGCGCTGATGTTCTCCAAGCAATCCACCCGCACGCGGATTTCGTTCGAGGTCGGCCTCCGCGAGCTGGGCGGGCGGGTGATGTTTCTGAGCGCAAACGACATTCAGCTCGGCCGCGGCGAGCCGATCAAGGACACCGCGCGCGTCATGGGCCGGATGGTTCACGGCGCGGTCATCCGCACCTTCGCGCAGCAGGACGTGGAGGAATTCGCCCAGTTCTCCGGCATCCCGACCATCAACGCGCTCACCGACGACGAGCATCCGTGCCAGATTCTTGCGGACATTTTCACGTTCCAGGAAAAGCGCGGTTCGATTCGCGGCAAAATCGTGGCGTTCATCGGCGACGGCGCGTGCAACGTGGCGAACTCGTGGATTTTCGCGGCGGCCAAATTCGGTTTTGAACTGCGCATCGCGTCGCCGAAACCCTTCCAGCCGCCGAAGGAAATTTTGAAGCGCGCGGGCGGCAACGTTTCCGTCTCCGCCGACCTCAAGGCCACGGCCAGGGGCGCGGATTTGCTTTACACGGATGTCTGGATTTCGATGGGCAAGGAAGCCGAGGCGAAGGAACGGATCAAAATCCTGACCGGCTACCAGATCAACGCCGCGCTGGTGAAACTCGCCAGGCCCGGCGCGCTGGTGATGCACTGCCTGCCGGCGTATCGCGGCAAGGAAATTGACGAGGCCACGCTTGAAGCCCACGCCGACACGATTTTCGAGGAAGCGGAAAACCGCCTCCACGTCCAGAAGGCGATCTTGAGCTGGGCGGTCGCCTGATTTTCAACCCGAGCTACCCGAGAAAACGGAGTTGTTTTTGGCAGGCTGGATCAAAGTTCTTCTTTCCGTTCCCTCTGTTTCCTCCTGTTAAAAACCTTCAGCCAGTGGAAACTTGCAAAACCGCCGGAAATCTGCCATAAATTTGGATGAGATGAAAGGGGAGGCAACCAAGACCCCGACTTTGAATAACCTGAGGTTCTCCCGGTTGATGTCGTGGAATTACCTATGGCTCGGTTGCCTGTTGGCGACGGCGTTGCCAACCGCAATCGCTGGACCGAAGTTGGTCGCCGACAGTCCCATCGGATTTTTCACCAATTGCGCCTCGCGGTTGCTCTCGTCCCAGTTGAATCTTAATTTGACCCAAATCCAGGTTTATCCAACCAACCAGTACACGCCGTCAGTTCACCGGCTGCTCCAGGTGACGGCCAATCTTTTTGAAAGCAAGACCAGCAACCTCTACCCATGCATATACCGGCCTTACTTCACCGCGCAGGGCACCAATATTTTCATCAGCGGCTACGAGGAGGTGGATGCGACCAACAGCAGCCTGCTCACATTGCCGGTGGAGTTGAGCGATGCCGCCAGCAGCGGCAGCATCAGCAACGATACGCGGATCAATATCTACGGCATCCCCTGGATTATTGGCGCCAAGAAAGGAATTCCCAATTTCAACGAAGTCGCGATGAACAGCCTGTTTGAGATTTCCCGCCGGCTTGCAGTGACCAGACATAGTTTGATTGACCCTGTTTCGTCATACAGCTACCAGCAACAATACATTCTCGCAGTTTCAAACGCCGTGGCAGTGGAAGTGTGGAATTCGTACCGGACCAACTTCGTCACGCCGGTTGATATCGTGGTGCACAGTGATTTATCCTACACGCTCACCAACAGTGATGGAGTTGCAGTGGGAAACCGTTATGTGGATAACTTCGTTTCCACCGCGAGCCAGTGGCCAGGCTATGGATCAAATCAACTGCCGGTGGCGCTGTCGTTTATCGTACCGATGGTGACAAATTATGCGGTCGTCGCAAACTTGGTTTACAATCACGCACAACGCAGTTTTTTACCAAATCTCGGTTTGACAGCCTTCGAGCCTGTTTCCGGTTCGATCAACTGGGGCCTGAATGCGACCAACCGGCTGCGCGTCATCATCCGTGAGAGCGCAACGGGACGCGTGCTGGACTACGTTCAACTCAACGGCATGACTTCCTCGCGGGATTTTAACAGCGAAGTTTTACAATCCAATTCGATTATTGACCAAAGTTTGTGGGATCCCAACGTCAACCTCGGCAACGGGTTGATGAATGGCATCAATTACCAACTCCAAGCGAGTTTCGGTTACAATCAACTTGGTCCATCAATCTGGGCATATTATGGCCTAAACCAACCGCCCGTAAGCGTTGCAGAATACGCGATAGATACTTTCCGAGCGTTTTATCATCTGGCTCCAATCTACGGGCATCAAATTACAAACACCAACCTGGTTCAACAGGTGCCTTTTACTCCGACTCTGGAGATTTTGCGTCCGGTTAGTTGGCAGGCGAACGATCCGCTCGTGCATTATTTGTCTTCCGATCTTTATGACCCGGTGCGCGCCGGCACCATTACTTTGATCAAGCCGCCAGGTTTGGCTTACACCAACTTCAGCAACATTGGCGTTTTGAATTACCGTTACCTGCCTTGGGGAGGAAACCCGCTGATAAATTCTTGGGATCCAACTGCGTTTGATATTTCTGTCAAAGACCCAGCCGTCTGGTCACCCGACGACTGGGATTTTCCAACCAACCAGCCGTTGAGTTTGGATTGGATCGGCCGCGTCCATCGCGGCACGCCGTGGCAGACGCTTTATTTGAAATCCCCCGTTGCCAATTCCACGGAATGGCAGAATTGGACGGGCCTCACCGACGCGGGCGAGGCGCAACGGACGCATCCGAACAATGATTGGCGGCTGGCCGGATTGCTGGCCTCGCTGCTCCAAACGAACGACCCGCGCCAGTTGCTTTCCGTCAACGATCCCAATCCCAACGACTGGCTCCAAATTCTCGACGGCCTTTCGGCCCTGACGAATTCCTCGTCGTTGCAACTGGACCCGCTCGTCATCTCCTCGAACTCTCCGCAGGCCGCAATTATTGTGAACGCCCTCAGCCAGGCACGCGCGGCGCAAACCAGCCACGGATTCCAGAACGCGGGCGATCTGCTGGCGACGCCGGAGTTGTCCGGCAATTCGCCCTTCGTCAACACGAACACTTTGACCTCGTACACTGCGGGCGGTCTCACGGACGAAGCGTTGGAAATCATTCCCAGCCAGTTGCTCGCCTTGCTGCGCGCGGACTCCATCGTTTCAGTCTCGTCCTCCAACGGCCAACCGCTGCTGCAGTTCTCCGGCGACGACGGTTCCTGCTATGCGGTGGAAACTTCGTCGAACCTTGTTGATTGGGTGAGCCTCGCTACCAACTCGCCGGTGAACGGCATTTTCAGTATCCCAATTTCTTTCACGCCAAATGTTGGAGCGCAGTTCTTCCGAAGCTCACTTTTGCCGTAGTCTTTTTTCAGCCTCAAAAAAATCGGCCCGGAATCGTGAAATTCCGGGCCGATTTTGAAACCGTTTCCGCAGCCGGCTACGAACAGCCCAGGCTCTCGCCGCAGTTCAGGCACTTATAGCACGCGCCGTTGCGGACCACCACGTTGCCGCAGTTCGGACACGTTGGCGCGTCCTGCTGGAAATGCGCAAGCGAATCACTCAGGCTCTTGATGGTGTGATGGCCGTGGCCGTTGCTGGTTTTGACGTTCACCACGTCATCGTCGCCGGCCAGCGGCAGCTCAGGCACCGGCCGATTCACCTTTTTTTTTAACTCCTCCAGCAAGCCGGGGATCGCCAGCTCCGGCTGGTTGCGGCCGGGCGCGTTGGCCTCGCGGTAGCCGGGCACGAACTGCAGGCCGAGCCAGCGGAACACGTAGTCGGTGATCGAGTAGGCGTTGCGGATGTCGGGATGCTTGGTGAAGCCTGACGGCTCGAAGCGGACGTGGGCGAATTTCTTGACGAGCGCCTCCAGCGGCACGCCGTACTGCAGCGCCAGGCTGGTGAGCGTGCCGATGCCGTCCATCAAACCGCCGATGGTGGAGCCTTCCTTCGCCATCGTGATGAACAGCTCGCCCGGCTGGCCGTCGTCGAACAGGCCGACGGTGAGATAGCCCTCGTGGCCGGCGATGTCGAATTTGTGCGTGACGGCGCCGCGCGTGTCCGAGAGCCGGCGGCGCAGGGGCTTGCCGGATTCCTTGCGCAACTCGGCGACTTCGGCTTCGAGTTCGGCCAGGCGCTCGGCGGGCGTGGAAGTGTCGGCGGCGGATTTGTCGCCGCCTTCGTTGGTCTTCTTCGTGTTGAGCGGCTGGGAGCGTTTCGAGCCGTCGCGGTAAATGGCCACGCATTTCAACCCCATCTTCCAGGCCTGCACGTAGGCGTCGCGGATGTCGGCGACGGTGCTGGCATTGGGCATGTTGACGGTTTTGGAAATCGCGCCGCTGATGAACGGCTGGGTTGCGCCCATCATTTTCAAGTGCGCGAGGTAGCTGATGCTGCGCTGGCCGCGATACGCCTTGAAGGCGCAATCGAACACTTCGAGATGCGCGGGCTTCAGCCCGCTGCGGACGGTTGCGCCGTCCTCCTCGACGTCCTCGATGGTGTCGAACTTCTCGACGTGGGCGATGATGTTCTTGATTTCCGCCTCGCCGTAGCCGAGGCGCCGGAGCGCGTCGGGCACGCCGCGGTTGACGATCTTCAACATGCCGCCGCCGGCGAGCAGTTTGTATTTCACCAGCGCGATGTCCGGCTCGACGCCGGTGGTGTCGCAGTCCATCAGGAACGCGATGGTGCCGGTGGGCGCGAGCACGGTGACCTGCGCGTTGCGGTAGCCGACCTGCTGGCCGCGCTGGAGCGCGTGGTCCCAGCAGTGGCGCGCTTCGTCCTTGAGATAACCGAATTCGTCGCTCGGATGAATGTCCTCGACGGCCTCGCGGTGCTGTTTGATGACACCGAGCATGGAGGCGACGTTGTCCTTCGCCACGGGCTTGGTGACGCCGGAGCAACGCGCGTCGCGGTAGCCGGCGAACGGCCCGACGCAGGAGGCGATCTCCGCGCTCTGCTCGTAGGCGTGGCCGGTCATGATCGCCGTGATCGCGCCGGCGAGCGCGCGGCCCTCGTTCGAGTCGTACGGCAGACCGTAGCTCATGATCAGCGAGCCGAGATTCGCGTAACCGAGGCCGAGCGTGCGGAAAATGTGGGAATTCTCGGCGATTTCCTTCGTCGGATAACTCGCGTTGTCCACGAGAATTTCCTGCGCGGTGATGAACATGCGCACGGCGGCCTTGAAACGCGCCACGTCAAACTTGCTGTCCTCGCGCTTGAACTTCATCAAATTCAGCGACGCGAGATTGCAGGCGGTGTTGTTGATGAACACGTATTCACTGCACGGATTGGTGGAGTGGATCGGCTCGGTGCCCTTGCAGGTGTGCCATTTCTGGATCGCGCCGTCGTACTGCATGCCGGGATCACCGCAAATGTGGGTGCCCTCGGCGATTTTGTTCAGCAGCCCGCCGGCGTCTTTTTTGTGGAGCGGCTGGCCGGTGGTGATGGTGCGCGTCCACCATTCCTTGCCGTCCAGCGCGGCCTGCATGAATTCATCGCTGGCGCGGACGGAAAGATTTTCGTTCTGGTACATCACGCTGCCGTAGGCGTCGCCGTTGTAACTGCCGTCGTAACCCTGCTCGATCAGCGCCCACGCCTTCTTTTCTTCCTTCTGCTTGGCGTCAATGAACTCCTCGATGTCACCGTGCCAGTCGCGCAGCGTGTTCATCTTTGCGGCGCGGCGGGTCTTGCCGCCGGACTTCACCACGTTCGCAACCTGATCATAAACTTTCAGGAAACTCATCGGACCGCTGGGCCGGCCGCCGCCGCTGAGCTTTTCCTTGCTCGACCGGATCGGCGTCAGATCGGTGCCGGTGCCGGAGCCATATTTGAAGAGCATCGCCTCGCTGTAGGCCAGGCGCATGATGTCTTCCATGTTGTCCTGCACCGACTGGATGAAGCACGCGCTGCCCTGCGGATATTCGTATTGCGTCCGGGCGCGTTCGGCTTCCTTGGTCGCGGGATTGTAAAACCAGTTGCCCTTGCCGGAATTTTTGCCGACGCCGTACTGGTGGTAGAGGCCGACGTTGAACCACACCGGCGAATTGAAGGCGCCATACTGGTTCACGCACAGCCAGGTCAGCTCGTCGTAAAACACCTCGCCGTCGGCCTTGCTGAAATAGCCGTCCTTCACGCCCCAATCGGCAATCGTCCGGGTGATGCGGTGGATGAGCTGGCGCACCGAGGTTTCGCGCTCGGAAGTGTGTTGCTCGCCGTAAAAATATTTCGAGACCACCACCTTGGTCGCCAGCACGGACCACGACTTGGGCACTTCGACATTTTCCTGCTTGAAAATGACCTTGCCGGCGTCGTCGGTGATTTCGGCGGTGCGCCGCTCCCATTCGAGCTGGTCGAACGGTTTGGTTTTGGCGTCGCTGAACACGCGCTGCACGCGGAGCGATTTGGGGTTGGCGGCGGTGGTTTTGCGGCCGGAACGGTCCGCGGCGAATCCGGTATTGCGGCGGTGTTTCGGCAGGGTGGCAGGCAACATTTCTTCGCGTGCGTCAATCATGGTTTCCTCGCGTGTCTCAACGGCGCCCGGCTTTTTGGCCGGCCAGGCGACTTTTTTGTTTTTTCGGCCAATTCTCAACGGTTTCGCCTCCTCCAGGAGGGCAAAAAACCCCCATTAGTGGGGGGACGACATAAATTTATCACTATGGCTTGGGGTCACAAGAAAAATTTGCAAAAAAGTTGCAGAAAGTTGTTCGCAGCGAAAAAAAGCCGGAAAAGCGCGATCCACGAGCAGTTTTCGCACTTGTTCTCACCGTCGAGGCGGCGACTGTGAACAAGTCACGGCCCGAACAGCGCCCTGCGCAGGCCGGGCATCGGCCGGGCGTTGTTTTTGTCCCAATACCGGAAGTTCGAGTTCCAATCCCACATCGCCCAGCCGAGGTCTTGCGCGTCGAGCGCCTGGCGAAACGCCATCAAGAAACGGGAGCGCGAATCCGGCTCGGCCTTGGTGTAGCAACCGAACTCACCGACATGCACAGGACGACCATAAAAATCCGACCACGCTCGCGCCAGGGCCAGCTTGCCGGTGAAGGCCGTCGGGCCCGACGGGTTTTTTTCCGACGGCAGCGTGTTGTAGCGCTCGATCCAGTCCCGCACCCACGGTTTCAAATCGAGTGCCGCATCGGGCACGAGCGGTTGGGCCGGCGGTCCGGGAAACTGGATGCCGGTCACGGTCACGTCCGGCCCGGCCCACCGCGCGCCCTGGTGCGTGAAATGAAACGGCTCATAGCAATGCACGGACACAATCAGCTTGTCATCGCCGGCGGGCAGCACGAGATTTTTTAACTCGTCAATGCTCCCCCATTTTCCCGGCTCCACGAAGATCATGCGGTGCGGATTGGTTTGGCGGATGGCCGCGATGGCCTGCGCGTAAAGCGGATTCATCACCGCCGTTGTCGCCGCGTCCTTTGGCTCGTTCAACAGCTCGAACGCGAGCGTTTCGGGAAAGCTTGCGCAATGCGCCGCCACCTGCTGCCAGAGCGCGAGGAATTTTTCCGTCTGCCCCGCCGGATCGCTCGTGAGCTCGTTGAAGTGATGGATGTTGACGATCACGGCGAGGTGATTGGCCAGGGCGTTGGTGGCCACAAAATCCACCTTGGCAAAAATCTCCGGCGCGAGCGTGAAGGCTGGTCCCGGTCCGGTGTAATGATGCCAGCCCACCGGCACACGGACGTGATCGAATCCCTCGGCACGCATTTGGGCGAAATCCACCGCCGCGCAGGTGGCGCCCCAGCGCGCGCCGGGCGGCACTTCGAGGTAATCGCCGAGGTTGATGCCGCGGCGAAACTGCCGGGCCGCCACGTGCGCCGGCGAGTTTCGTCCGGCCAGCGGCTTCATCTCCGGCGGATTGCTGGGAATAAAAACCTGGTCCCCGGCAGCAGCGCCGGCGTTCAAGGGCCAACCTCGCGCCAAGGCGAGCATCAAAAGCAGGACCGGCGGTTTCATGCGGACAATTCTTGGGCGCGGGCGACGGAAAGCAATTCAAAGTTTTGCAGATTATTCGGGAGGAACGGCCTGCTGGCGGCGGTTCCTTCGACTTCTCAGGCTGCGTCCCCATGTCTTCCAGCCACTTTGTGCCCAGCCGCCAATACAAGCCAATAAATCGTGAAGCCCATGGTGAAAAATGAACCACAGAGTGCAGCAAGTCCGAACTCTCTAATTGCAGGGAAAAGCCCACTGACAATCACGGGCCATCCGGCGAAAAATAGAAAAGCCAGCCCGAAAAAGAGCAGCAGCGAAATCCAAGATGGAATCCGCAACTTGCGCGAAAGCCACTCAAACAAAATGGAGAATGGAAAATAGATAAGAAACGCTGTGGCGGTACCGCCGATGACAATGAATAGCGGAATCAACAACGGAACCATTGGCCCGCCCGCGTCATTACCGATGGCCGCGCAAATGAAATAAACTGCGATGGCTACAACAATAAGAAATACAGCGCTGATAAAGCCGGCCACCGTATGACATAAAACTGAAATTGTGACGTTTTTAACGTGCATCGTGGCAAGCAGCGCAGCTATTTGATCCCCTGCGGCTCGTGCCAGACGTGGCCGGCCTGGGCGAGCAGATCGTCGGCGGCAATCGGTCCCCAGGTGCCGGCGGCGTAAAATTCACGGTTCGTCAGCGCCTTGCCATCCCAGCCGGCGCGGACGGAATCCACGATCTGCCACGCGGTCTCCACTTCGTCGCGGCGGATGAACAGCGTGGCGTCGCCGACCATGGCTTCGAGCAGCAGCCGCTCGTAGGCTTCCGGCGTGTAGGCGCCGAACTCGGAATTGTAGCTGAAGTGCATCCGCACCGGCCGCACCGCGAGGCTGGTGCCCGGCACCTTGCCGTTGAAGCGCAGCGAAATGCCCTCGTCCGGCTGCAGGCGCAGCGTGAGCGCGTTGGAATCGAGTTTCTGCCCGCATTGCGCGGCGAAGAGCACGTGCGGCGTGGCGCGGAATTGAATCCGCACTTCGCTCGCGCTCATCGGCAGGTTCTTGCCGGTGCGCAGATAAAACGGCACGCCGCTCCAGCGCCAGTTGTCAATGAACAGCTTGAGCGCCGCAAAGGTTTCGACGTTGGAATCGGCTTTCACCTTGGTTTCCTGCCGGTAGCCGGGGCGCGATTCGCCGGCGATGATGCCCGCGAAGTATTGCCCGCGCACCACCTGCCTGGCGACGTCCTCCGGCCGCAGCGCGCGGATGGATTTGAGCAGCTTCACTTTTTCGTCGCGGATGGCCTCGGCTTCGAGCGAGACCGGCGGCTCCATCGTCACGAGCGCCAGCACCTGCAGCATGTGGTTCTGCACCATGTCGCGCAGCGCGCCAGCCTCCTCGTAATAGCCGCCGCGCCCGCCCACGCCGAGCTTTTCGCTGACGGTGATCTGGACGTGGTCCACGGATTCGCGGTTCCAGAGCCGCTCGAAAATGGAATTGGAAAAGCGGAACATCAAAATGTTCTGCACCGTTTCCTTGCCGAGGTAATGGTCAATGCGGAACACCTGCCGCTCGTTCGCGAACCGGGTCAGTTCGTTGTTCAGCGCGTGGGCCGATTTCAAATCGTGGCCGAAGGGCTTCTCGACGACGAGGCGCTGCCAGGCGGCGCCGTTCTTGTTCAGCAGGCCGGCGCGGTGCACCTGCTCGACCACCTCGCCAAACTGGCTGGGCGAAATCGCGAGGTAAAAAAGCAGGTTTTCGCGCAGCGGCCCGCTGCCGAATCCGGTCAAAATGCCTTCCAGTTTTTGGTACGCCGCGGCGTCGGTCAGGTCGCCCTGGCAATAAACCAGATTCGCCGCGAACGCCTGCCAGACTTTCTCATCCACCGGCTGGGTGCGGGAAAACTGATCGAGCGCGACGCGCAATTCCTGCCGCCAGGAGTCGTCGGTTTTTTCGCGGCGCGCGAAGCCGACCACGCGGAACGCGGGCGGCATCTGCTTTTCCTTGAACAACTGGTAGAGCGCGGGAATGAGTTTGCGCGCCGTGAGGTCGCCGCTCGCGCCAAAGATGACGATGGAGCACGGCTCGGCCGGCTTGCGCGATTCGTTCAACAAACAGACCGTGGGGTCGTTGGCCAGATCCAGATTTGACATGCCGCGCAACATGGACGACGCGGCGGCTTTTTTCAACGCTTCTTCTGCGACACCGAGCTGAAACCCTCCACTTCACTAACTTGATCGCCGTAACCTTCCAGCCGCCATTTTACCGCGCGGCGATTTCCTGCGCGCCTTTGCCGCCGTTGACCAGAAAAAGCACCGCCATGCGCACGGCCAGGCCGTTGGTGACCTGCTCCAAAATCAGCGAGCGGTCGCAGTCGGCGATTTCGCTGTCAATCTCCACGCCGCGGTTGATCGGGCCTGGGTGCATGATGAGCGCGTCGGGCTTGGTCTTGGCCAGGCGCGCCTTGTTCAGGCCGAACAGTTGCGTGTATTCGTTGATGCTGGGGAACATCGTCTTGCGCTGGCGCTCGTGCTGGATGCGCAGCAGGTTGATTATGTCGGCGTCGCGGATGGCTTCCTCGACGTTGTGGGTGACGCGGCAGCCCATCTGCTCGAACACGCGCGGCACCAGGGTGGACGGGCCGCAGAGCGTGACCTTCGCGCCAAGCTTGGTCAGCGCCCAGATGTCCGAACGCGCCACGCGGCTGTAAAGAATATCGCCCAGGATCGTTACGTTCAGTCCGGCGATCTTGCCTTTGCGCTCGCGGATGGTGAAGGCGTCCAGCAGCGCCTGGGTGGGATGCTCGTGCGCGCCGTCGCCGGCGTTGATGACGTGGGCGTCGAGGACGCGGGCCAGGAAATGCGGCGCGCCGGAGGCGCTGTGGCGGATGACGATGAAATCGGCGTTGAGCGCCTCCAGGTTGAGCGCGGTGTCCTTGAGCGTCTCGCCTTTTTTCAGCGAGGAGGCGTCGGTGGTGAAGTTGATGATGTCGGCCGAGAGCCGCTGTTCGGCCAGCTCAAAACTGATGCGCGTCCGGGTGGAGGGTTCGACGAACAGGTTGACCACGGTCTTGCCGCGCAGCGCGGGGACTTTTTTAATTGCGCGCTCGCCGACCGCCTTGAAGGCGCGCGCGGTGTCGAGCACGGTGAGGATTTCGTCCGCCGAGAGCGATTCGATGTCGAGCAGGTGGGGGCGGTTCCAGATCATGTGGGGAAGTTCGGCTTCATTTTTTTTCGAGCACCACCGCGTCCTCCGGTGCGCCGGCTTCGGTGAGGCGCACCGAGATTTTTTCCGTCCGCGCGGTGGGCGCGTTTTTGCCCACAAAATCGGCGCGGATGGGCAGCTCGCGGTGGCCCCGGTCCACCAGCACGGCGAGCTGGATCTTGGTCGGGCGGCCGAAATCGTTGAGGGCGTCCAGCGCGGCGCGCGTGGTCCGACCGCTGAAGAGCACGTCGTCCACCAGCACCACCGTCTTGCCGGTCACGTCAAAAGGAATCACCGTGGGATGAATTTTCGGGGCGGCGCGGCGGTCGAGGTCGTCCCGGTGCAGGGTGACATCCAGAATGCCGGCGGGGACAGGATGATTCCAGATTGTGGCGAGAATTTTGGCAAGCCGGTCGGCCAGCACATCCCCGATTTCCGGGACGCCGATCAGCACGACGTTCGCGTCGTCGGGATTGCGCTCGGCGATTTCGTGGGCGATGCGGACCAGCGCGCGGTGGATGGCGGCGGCGTTGAGCAACAGGCTGGTTTCAGGCATAGAAAAAACGAGCCGACCGGGGGGGATCGGTTCGCGGACAGGCGGTTGATTTCATGGTGCCTTGGCCGCTTCGCAGAGCTGCCTTAAAGGACATTTCGGACACGGTCAGGTTTGGTTTTGTGCGGCGGCCTGCCGGGAGCGGCGCCATTTTGCACGGTGCTTGACAATCCAGTCCGTCAGCGCGTTCTCAAAGCCGATGTCATGCCCGGCCTTTTCCGACTCGATCCATTTATGCCTCAGGATCTCTTCGCGCTCGGCCTGGAATTCCTTGTACAACGAAGAATTCTTGAGCAGGTCGTTGGACTGCGCAGTTGGTTTCGTTTCGTTAGACATGGTTCGTTTGTTCCTGAATGTCCGTTCCGCCGACACTAATCCGACCCGCCGCGGCTGACAACTGTAATCTGAACGGGGCTGCCTGGTTCGGGCGGTTCACATTCCCGGAAAATAGCGCAAGGCAACGACCTTTGCAAACGGCCAGGCACACTCCGGCGCTACTGAAACCGCTGCTGCAACAAGCGCGCGACCTCCAGGAAGGCCTGGGCGGCGGGTTTCTTGGGTGCGGCGACCACCACCGGCACGCCACGATCGCCCCCTTCCCGGATCTCCGTAAAAATCGGGACTTCGCCCAGAAACGGCACGTCCTGGCGTTTGGCTTCGGCGCGACCGCCGCCGTGGCCGAATATTTCCACGCGTTCCCCGTTTGGCGCGCTGAAGTAACTCATGTTTTCCACGATGCCGAGGATCGGCACGTTGACTTTGTTGAACATGGCGATGCCTTTGCGGACGACGCCCAGCGACGCCTCCTGCGGCGTGGTGACGATGACGCCGCCGTCCAGCGGCACGGTCTGGCAAAGGGAGAGTTGCGCGTCCCCGGTGCCGGGCGGCAAGTCCACCAGCAAGTAATCCAGTTGGCCCCAGTCCACCGAATGGACAAACTGCTGGATGGTTTTCATGATCATCGGTCCGCGCCAGATGACCGGTTGATCATCCTCCAGCAGGAAACCGATGCTCATCAACTTCACGCCGTGGTTTTCCGGCGGCACCATTTTTTCGTCGGGGCTGATCGTGGGCCGCTCGTTGATGCCCATCATCAGCGGGATGCTCGGCCCGTAAATGTCGCAGTCCAGCAGGCCGACCCGCGCGCCCAGATAATTCAGCGCGCAAGCCAGATTGACCGAGGTGGTGGATTTGCCCACGCCGCCCTTGCCGCTGGCGACGGCGATCACGCGGCGGATGCCGGGCGTTTTGTTCTGGCTCGACCACGGGCTGCCGGGACTGGTCGCCGGCGCCGCCCCCTGAACCTTTACTTCGACGTGGACCGCCGACACGCCAGGCAGCGTCCGCAGCACGCGTTCACTCTCGATTTTGATCTGGGCGGCGGCTTCCGGCTGGTGCGTCGTCAATTGCATGGCGACGCTCACCGCGCCGTTTTGGGCGGAAATTTCCTTGATCAGTCCGAACGAAACGATGTCGCGCGAGTAACCGGGATACTTGACGGCTGTGAGCGCGTGCTTGATGTCTGCGTCTGACGGCATGTTCATGAGCCAGACAACTTGCCAGCACGGCGCGTGAAGGCAAGTTCCGTTCTCTGAAGAAACGCCGGCGGGCTAGTCGGTTCCTTCGACTTCAGGATCAGGCAGCAGCGAATCGGCGTCGAGGTACTCGTCGCGGGCGAGTTCGATCACCTCCTGCGGGCTGACGGTGTTGGGCGGGTAAAAATTTTCGGTGCGCTGAATCCAGGCCGCGCGGTGCTCGGCCGGCAATTGCTCCCAGGCAGGTTTGGTCATGGTGTCCATCTTGCGCGAGTAATCGGCGGATTCGCGGCCGGCTTGAGTCATTTTGCAACGAAGGGACGGATTAAAATGCCACCTCGCTCACCCGAGAACGGTGAGGGACATTCCAATCCCTGCCACGAACAAGACCGGCTGCGTCCAGCCAGACTCAACCAAATCTCAGCCAATGAAGGCCGCATGAATGGCTTTCACCGCCGGCTCGCCTTTCGCGAGGTCAATGACCACGGAAATCTTGATTTCGCTGGTCGAAATCATGTCAATGTTCACGCCTTCCTTCGCGAGCGTGTCGAACATTTTCCCGGCGACGCCGGTGTGTGATTTCATGCCAACACCGACAATGGAGAGCTTGCCGATTTTCTCGTTGGTCAGGGCTTCCTTGAAGCCGATTTCCTTTTTCAAGCCGTCAATGACCTTTTGCGCTTTCAACAGATCCGGCTTGTCGGTGGTGAAGGAAATGTCCGTGGCGGGCGCGCCGGTGCCGTGGCTGATGTTCTGGATGATCATGTCCACGTTCACGGTCGCGTCGCCGAGCGCCTTGAAGATTTTCGCGGCCACCCCGGGTTTGTCCGGCACGGCCACCAGCGTGACCTTGGCCTGATTTTTATCGAGCGCGACGCCGCGCACGACGACGCCTTCCATGCTTTTGGTTTCTTCTTTCACAATCGTTCCTGGGTTTTCATTGAGGCTGGAGCGCACCTCGAAGACGACTCCAAATTTTTTGGCAAATTCCACCGACCGGCTTTGCATCACCTTCGCGCCGAGGCTGGCGAGTTCGAGCATTTCGTCGTAGGAAATTTCCGCGAGCTTTTTCGCGTTCGGCACGATGCGCGGATCGGTGGTGTAAACCCCGTCCACGTCGGTGTAAATCTGGCAGAGATCGGCCTTGAGCGCGGCGGCGAGCGCAATCGCCGTCAAATCCGAGCCGCCGCGGCCCAGCGTGGTGATCTGGCCTTCCGGCGTTTGGCCCTGAAATCCGGCGACGATGACGACCTTGCCCTGGTTGAGCATGTCGTGGACTTTTTTCGGGGTAATGTTGTGAATCTTCGCCTTGGTGTGAACGCCATCGGTGACGATCCCCGCCTGCGCGCCGGTCATGGAAACCGCCGGGATGCCGAGGGAATGAAGCGCAATAGCCGCAAGTGCGATGGTGGTTTGCTCACCGGTCGCGAGCAGCACGTCCATTTCGCGCTCGCTGGGCAGCGGCATGATCTCCTTGGCCAGCTTGATCAAGTTATCGGTGACGCCGCTCATCGCGGAGACGACGACGACGATCTTGTCGCCTTTCGCGTGATATTTGGCGACGCGGGCGGCGACGTTCTTGATGCGGTCGGGGCTGCCCACCGAGGTGCCGCCGTATTTCTGGACAATCAAAGCCATACAAAATTCGCCAGGGCTCATCAGTAAAACTGCCTGCCACCCCAACGGGAGCGGGAGATTAGTCAGGGCCGGGGCGTTTGCAAAGACGGAATTTTCCTAAAGACCAGTTATGGATTCTTTAACATTCACTTCTACCACCCGCCAAGCTGGCCCAGGCACCGGTTCCAAACTAACTTCCGCCACGGGCATTCGGCCGCCCCTCGACCGGCGAAGGCAGGGGCTGCGGGGCGCGCAGTTTTCGATAAACCCAGGCCTCCAGCGGGCGGAGCGGGCGGAGCAGTTTGTAAAACGGCGAATAAATCAGCCGCACCCGCAGCACCGACAGCGCCATGGTGAGCGAGGAACGGAAAAGCGTTGCCGAGACTTTGGAGCCCACCTGGTCGGTCCATTCCGTTGGCACTTCCAAAATCCGGCAGCCGGCGCGCTTGAGCGCCACGAGCAGGTTCACGTCGAACGACAGATCGGCGATGCGCAGTGAGGAATGGATTTTTTCCACCGCCTCGCGCCGCATCACTTTGCACGGGCATTGCGTATCCTGGATGTGCATCCAGAAAAGCACCTCCACCCAGGCGTGAAAGCAGCGGCTGGCAAACCGGCGCAACCACGGCTGAGCCTGGTGCAGCACCGCGCCGCGCAACCAGCGCGACCCGATCACGCAATCCGCCTCGCCGATGCGGCCGATCAGCGCGTGCAGCGCGGCCGGCGAGGATGCGCCGTCGGCGTCCACGTAGGCGACCAGGTCGCCAAGGGGCGCCAGACGCAGGCCCTCGATGAGCGCGCCGCCCTTGCCGATGGGCTGTTTGAACTCAAGCGCGCGAATGGCGGGAAACTCGGCGGCGACGCGTTGCACGACTTCGAGGGTGTTGTCCCGGCAGCCGTTGAGCACCACGACCAGTTGAAAGCCGCCCCGATATTGCGTCTGAAAATAGCGGGCGTACTCGCGCAGCACCGGCTCGATGCGGGCGGCCTCGTTGTACGCGGGTATCAGCAATAACAGGCTGGGTTCGGTCACGCGCCATCCAATAGCAGAAACGGGGCGAAATGCAATTGCCAGGTGAGGTTTCCCGCCGACCTGCCGCCACGCGGAGCCTTTCGCGGCAGCCAAAGAATTCACCGCGCCGCGAGCAAATCGGCCGGGGCGTTCGCGAACAGTTCCTTGTGATACGGCAGGCCGGGCCGGTGGGCGAGCATCAGGAGCATCATCTGCTTGAGGACGGGTTGCAGTCCGGGAAAGCGGATGGCCAGGTGGCCCTTGGGGAGCGAGGAGACCAGGACGCGCACGAAGGATTCCAGGCTGACGACGTTGCCGTAGAGCGCCACGTTCGACACGACGACATGCGGCCAACCGGCGGGGATCACGCTGGAAGTGAGGCTGCACTTCGCTTCGTGGGTCGAGTAACCGAGCACCGGAAAGCTGCCGCGGCGCAGCACGGTGACAATCTGGTCCAGTTCCGACGGCAGCAGGCCGAAGACGGCGCGCGTTAGTTCCGGATTCTCGTCCGGCGCGCCGACTCCGTATTCGTAGGAAAAAGGCGTGGGCAGGAACAACTCCAGCCCGGTTACTTCCTCCGCGCCGTTCAGGTCTTCCAGGCGCAGACAGCCGAATTCGCAGGTGAGCGCCCAGGTGCGGCCCAGATCTTCGCGCCCAAACGGCGCCACTCCGCCGACCGTGGGTTTGCCCAGCAAGGCGAACACGCGGGAGCCGCGGCGTAAGACGCGGCGCTGCACGGGTGAGAGAATTTGGTTCAAAGTCTGAGGCGTTTTCATCGTGCGGGCAAAATTTTGCTTGCTACGATGGGTAAGATAACCGGTTTGGGCGGTGAATCTATCCGTATTGACCGCAAAGCGGTTCCGTAACTTTCTGGACACCCCTGCGCCGGGACGCGCATGAACTTGGCGACAAACCGGAGAATCGGGAATTTGCTTTACATCCCGCCGGCGCACGGCAAAGTCTGCGGCTGGTTATGGACAAATTCTGGAGCATTTTGACGATGCCCATCGGCGTGACGCTGTGCTTCGGCCCGGCGGTGCTGGTGTGGTGGTTGACGAAGGAAAAAGCACCGCGCCCGGACGAGCCGAAAAAGCGGGGCTGAAGGGGCAGAGAAAAACCAACTTATGAGCGACCCGATAATTGCGCAGAAATCGCCGCTGGTGCAAAGCGCCCAACCCGGCACGTATCACTGGTGCTCGTGCGGCAGCTCCAAAACCCAGCCGTTTTGTGATGGCTCGCACAAAGGCTCAAGTTTCACGCCGAAGCAGGTGGTGATCAGCGCGGCGAAGACCGTTGCGTGGTGTGGCTGCAAGCACTCAAAGAACGCTCCATTTTGCGACGGCAGCCATGCCCAGTTGTAAGGGTGGAACACTGAAGCGTGGGGGTGTCACGGCACTCCGGTTAACGCCTCAGCGTCTTAAATTCAATTCTTGCGTTTGAACAGGCCGCTCGTGTCGGCGAGATTCAGCACCGACAAATCCAGCCCGACCTCGGGAGCGCGTTGCTGGGCCGCCTGCATTTGCAGGGCGATTTTTTTGGCGGCGGGCAGCGCGTAATATTTCACCGCGCCCACGGCGGCCTGCGCTTTGAAAATCACCACCAGCAGGCAGTGCTCGTCCACGCACACGGCGAACATGCTGTTCTTCTCCCCCTGCTGATAAACGCTGTTGAAATTCTCCTCTTCGATCAGGTTGGCAATCGTTTGATTGGCCAGATACGCGCCGGAGGCGAGGGCGGCAATGGTGGTGAGATCGAACTGGCGGCTGTCGCCCTGGTGGGTGAGCAGGAAGCCGCCCTTGTCGATGACCAGCGCCGTGGTGGCGTCGGTCTCCCTTAGCAACTCACGCAGCGCCGCGTCAAGTTCCTGGATGTCTTCCTCAATGAGTTGGGGCAGAGTTGCCATGTCATGCGTATTGCGGCGTGCCCTGATTGATGAACTTGTTCAGCAGCAGGCGCGTGATCATGTTCAGCGTTTCAAACACGCCTTCGCAGCGGTGCGCGGAGGCGGTGAAGGAGGGCACCTGGACGTCGCGGTTGTTCAACAGGAATTCCATGTATTCCAGCGGGGCGACATTTGGCAGGTCGCGCTTGTTGTATTGGAGCACGTAGGGAATTTCCGTCAGGTTCAATTTGAGCGAGCGCAGGTTTTCCTCGAGGTTCTGAAAACTCTCCACGCTCTCGGCCATTTTCTCGTACTGCGAATCGGCGACGAACACGATGCCGTCCACGCCGCGCAAGACGAGCTGGCGGGTGGTGTTGTAGATCACCTGGCCGGGCACGGTATAGAGCTGGAACTTGGTCTTGAAGCCTTTGATGGACATCGCCTCGATCGGGAGGAAGTCGAAGAAGAGGGTGCGGTCGGAACTGGTGGCCAGCGAGACGAGCTTGCCCTTGTTGCCCTGCCCGGTCTGGACGTGGTCATGCACCTGGACCAGGTTGGTCGTCTTGCCGCCCATGGCCGGGCCGTAATAGACGATTTTGACCTGCAGTTCTTTGGTAGCCTGATTGATGATTGCCATAAATTATTTGGAAACTTCCTGCTGCTTCTTGCGATCCAGGTCCGCGGCCAGTCCGGCCAGTTGCGCGCCCGGCAGCGCCTCGCCGGCGCGGCCGAAGGCGGCGAAGAAAATCGCGTTCACCCGGTGGATTTTCCACGGCACGGTGCCGACCGTGAAGTGGAGGTTGTTCAACTCGCCCATGCGCAATTCCTTGGTGCATTGGCTGACCTTGCTGAAAATATGCGGCAAAAACGCGGCCAGCGTTTCCGGATTCAAATCCGGCGGCAGATGGCTCGCGATCATCAGTCCATCTGGCAACGCCGCCAGCGCGCCGACCACGCCGGGCAGCGCCACCGCCTGCTCCACGGCTTCCTTGGGCGTAATGCAGCGCGAGAGGAAATTGGTGTTGGGAACCGGTTGGGCCGTCCATTCCGTGTTGCCGGTGGGCGGTGAGGTCGGCGCGGCGGTGCGCGGATAGAAATTGGTGTCCACCGCCTTGGCGACGACATGATTGCCTGGGGGCGCGGCTTCCCTTCCAGGCGCCGCCGCCGGTGCGGTGCCGAAAAACAAATTGGGAATGTTTTCGTCCACCGCGGTCTTTTGCTGCGTCTTGCCAGCCTGTTTCTGCCGGCCCAGGAACAATGGCGCCAGAACCTTCAAGGGCAGGTCCAGGGAAACTGCGTCATGGGCGGAAATGGCGGGGGGAACCGCGGGTTGAATCATCGCTCGCAGCGCTTTCCAGGGAAACACCACCCGGCCGCGCTTGAGCGCCTCTTCCACGGAGCGCATTGGCAACGCCACCTGGGATTCCTGCAGATTCATTTGGGCCAGCTCCAGCCGCAGCACGTCGGGCCAGGTTTCAGCCAGCGCAAGGAGAGGCACGATTAAGGCAGGTTCGGCAGGTTTGGGTGCGGTGGCTGGCGGGGTCAAGGCCCGCATCGCCGCCGAAGCCGGAATGGGTTCGGGGGTTGTGGCCGCCGCCGGCGGTGGCTGGGGCGCTTGGGGCCGCGCGGTAGCAACCGGGGCGGTCCCGTTCATTTTTTGCGGCGGGACAAAGGTGTTTGCAGCGGGCGGTGGCGGCGTGGACGACGCGGCTAGGGAAGATCGATTCGGCAGCGGAGCGCTTGCTGGCAACGGTGGCGCGGGAGCCGGTTGGACCGCGCGAACCGGGGCTGGCCAGGCGGCGGGAGTCGGGGGCGCGACCGCGCGCGGCGTGGATTTCGCTTCGGCGGAAGAAGGACCAACGGAAAAAATCAGCCCTTCACCCTGCTCGCCGAAGGGACTGCGGATTTCATCAGGGACATGGATGTGCTTTTGATTTTGGCGGCGCGGCAGGTGTTTGGGATCCAACTGCGCAAAAATTTCTCCCAGTGGCAGTGGCACGGGTACTTGATCCTGATGTGCGGTTGAAAGAAAAACATCCGGCGCGGCGCGGCGCAGTTCGCCAAAAGGGAGCTTCACCGAACCGCTTGGCAATTGGGCGATGATGGTTTCCCGCGGGACGCCGATGATGACGTCCTCGATCACGGTCGGCTTCAGCCGGTCTTTGAGTTCGGCGGGCAGGCCTTGGAGCACCGAGATCAGCGAAAAGTGGACGTATTTGTCCCGTGAACTGTCCTTCAAACCCACGCCGGTGCCGTTTGCGTTTTCACCGAGCAATGACCGGGTGGCGAAGCGGGGGTTGCCGGACGGGCTCGGTGTGCGCAGCGGCGGCGGTTGGACGGCGATGGTGGTGGCGCGTTCTCCGCCGCCGACGCGGGATTGCGCCGTTCGGCCGACAAAAAGGTTTTTCAGGAATTCAAACATGTCGTCAATGAGATCGCACTAGGCTTTGCGGCGATTCAACGCCCCGCCGTGCTTTTCGACTTCGGTTTTGAGGTTCGTGCTGCCTCGGCGCTTGCATTGGTCGCCAAAACGTCCATCGCTCACGCCGCTGAAGGGCAGGAACCATGCCAGTGCGGCGGGAGTTGAAGGTGCCTCGATACTGCTGCCGGGGGGCCGTCCGGCTGTCCCAACGGTGGACTGGCTTGTCCACCCGAACGCCCGTTTTTCTCTCCCAAAAACGCCCCGCCGCGGTCGCGCTTCGCTGGCTTTCAAAAAATCACCGGGTCATACCAATTGGGAATGGCGTTTGCTGTGCAGTGCCCTCGACGGCTCTCGGGAGCCAGAAATCGCATGATGACAACCGGCCGATGAGGCGCAGGCATGGAATCGCACCATAAAATTTTGTTGCTGGATGATGATCCGGATTTGCTGGATTTGTACAAAGCCATTTTGTCCAAACTCCCCAGCCAGCCGGTGGTACAAACGGCAACCAGCGGCGCGCGGGGCCTGGCGCTCCTGGCCGCGCAGCCCTTTCGCCTCCTTATCTGCGATTTGAAGATGCCCAAGATGGACGGCCTCCAGGTGCTCTCCATCGTGCGCCGCCGCTATCCCGAACTGCGCACCGTGGTGATGACCGGCGTGCAGGATGAAGAATTTCGTTCCCGCGCCTACGCCCTGGGCGTGGATTTGTTCTGGCTCAAACCCGAGACTCAGCAGAATTTGCAGATGTTCCTCGAGTGCATCGAGTCGCTAATGGGCCGCGATGCCGACACCGGGTTCCGCGGGGTGCAGAGCAAGAGCCTGATGGACATCGTCCAGATGGAATGTCTGTCCCAAAGCTCCGCGGTGCTGCGCGTCACGCGCGGCTCGCTGGTGGGCAAAATTTGGATTCACTACGGAGAATTGATTGACGCCGAAGCCGATGGCGCCCTAGGTGAGGCCGCGTTCCGGCGCATCCTGGAATGGAAATCCGGCACCTTTGAAACCCTGCCCGCCGAACCGGAACGGGAACGCACCATTCACAAGCCGGTCAACGCGCTCCTGCTCGAATCGGCCCAGGCGATGGACGAAATCGCCGGCAACGTGGTCACCGGCTCGCCCGAGGAAATCGAACATCGCAAAAACGTCTGGCGCCTCTCCGCCCTCACTCGCGAGGGCGCGGAATGGGTCGTGTCCCTGCCCTCGGGCGGCCCGTGCCAGCCAGAAGCCTGCGGCACCCAGGCCGCCGAGGAAATGGCCAAATGGATGCGCGCCGCCGGCGACGCCTGCAAACGTCTCAGCGAGCGCATTGATGCCGGTCCGCTCTCGCACGTCCAGGGAATTAACGCGGAGCGCAACGTGGTGATGCTGCCCTGGGACGAACAGTCCTTTCTCGTCGGCTGGCCGGCGCAGGCCGAGACGGATCAATTGCTCGAAAAATCAAAAAAAATCGTGGCTGCATGGGACTCCTAAAATACTTTTCCAATTCCGGCGCAAACGTCCGGCGGCTGCCCGCCGGGAGCGTGACCGTGGACCGGCAGGGCTCGGTGGTGACCGCCACCGTGGCGTCAGGCTATCCCGCCGTGTTGCTGCGCGAAATCGTGCGCGAGGTCATGCGGCTCTTCCGCGAAGCGCGCGCCGCCCAGTTGCCGCTCTCCGAATTCAACCTCCATTTCGCCAGCCTGCAGATCACCGCCCGCGAATTGCGTGGCGGCGCGATCATCTTTTTGGCCCCCAAAACCCAGAGTCCCGCCGCGCCCGCAGAATGATCCCCTCGTTATGAACCCCTCCAAAAAATTGGAACGCCTCGTCGCCCAGATGGAAAACTATCTGGAGTGCTGGAAACAGTTCAACCGCTTCGTCAACGTCGCCCGCGCTAAAAAGTTCAACGGCCAGGACGAAAGTCAGTTCCTCGAAGTCAAGAGCGTGCTCGCCCAGGAACTCGAAGTCATCCTCGCCTCCGTGCAGGTCGCCTCGCCGAGCAAGGACGACATCCACGCGCTGATTGGCGGCGCGCCGTCGCTGCGCTTCCTGAGCGAGCTGAACGAAGGCTCGCTGCGCAACGTGGAGAGCCAGTGGCACCGGATTTACATCGGCTGGCATTCCATCCTCGGCCAGTTGAAAGTCAAACAGATCGAGGAAGCCTCCAAGAGCGCGTTCGCCGCGATCTTTGGCAAAAAAGCCAGGTGACGCGGTGGGAACCGTGAAGCAGGAAACGAAATCGGCGGCGGCGTGACGTTTCCCGCTTCGCGTCTTCCCATTTCCTGCTTGTCTTTGCACCGTTTTTTTCGTCTCTGCCCGCCATGCCTGATTGGATCGCCGTCATTTTATTGGGAATCGTTGAAGGAATCACCGAGTTCCTTCCCGTCTCCTCCACTGGCCACCTGCTGCTGACGGAACACCTGTTCCATATCAAACAGAGCGATTTGTTCAACGTCGTGATCCAGGCCGGCGCGGTGTTGGCGGTGCTGCCCCTGTTCCCGCAACGACTCAACCAGTTCCTGTTTCGCTGGCGCGAAAAAGCGACGCAGGACTATCTGCTGAAAATCACCGCGGCCTTTGTGATCACCGGCATCGGCGGGCTGATCCTGGACAAGAAAGGTTTCAAACTGCCGGAAGAGTTGCGGCCCGTCGCCATGGCGCTGCTGGTCGGCGGGGTTTTGTTCGTCGTGGTCGAACGCTGGTTGCGGGGCCGGACATTGAGCCAGGAAATCACCTGGGCGGTCGTGCTTGCGGTCGGCTTCGGCCAGTTGGTCGCGGCAGTGTTTCCGGGCGCGTCCCGCTCCGGCACGACCATTCTGCTTTCGCTCCTGCTGGGGTTGAGCCGTCCGGCCGCCACGGAGTTTTCCTTCCTAGTCGGCATTCCGACGATGCTCGCGGCGAGCGGACTGAAAATTTTCAAAGCCTTTCACCACCCCGTGGCCGGCGCGCCGCAGGAGAACTGGGGTCTGGTGATTCTCGGCTCGATCGTGGCGGCGGTCATTTCCTTCATCGCGGTGAAATGGTTGTTGCGCTACGTGCAAACCCACACCTTCACTGCGTTTGGTTGGTACCGCATCGCGCTCGCAGTGGCGATCGGTGTGGCCCTGATTTTTTGAGGCGGCCGCCTTCCGGTCCTGGTGGGTCACTGCGGCGGCGCGGGAATGAAAATCTTCTGGCCCGCTCTTAGCTTTTCCGCTTTGAGACCGGGATTGGCCTTCAAAATCTGGTCCACGCTCACCTTGATATTTTTTTCGCGGTACGCCTGCGCGATGATCGATAGCGAATCGCCCGGCTGCACCTTGTATTCAAAACCCTTGTCCGGCGTGCTGGGCGCATCGTTGGCGGCGGGCGCGGGCGGCGGGGTGTCGTGGCTGACGCGTGGTGGTCTGGCGGAAAAGGTTTTGCCCAGTTTGTGCAGTTCCTCGAGGACGCGCTCGTTATCTTGCTGGCGGTTGCGATCTACTTCCTTTATCTTCTCCGCGAGTTGTTTCACGTCCTCGGGCGAGGCGAAGTTGCCGGCCGGCTTGTCCGCCTGCCGCTGCAGCGCGTCCACTGCGCGGGCCAGTTCAGCCAGGCGTTTATCCTGCGCTTCCTTGGCGGCGACGAGGTCTTCGATGTGCGCGCTCAATTTGTTCAGGCGCTCCTCGGTGGCGGCGTCTTGGGCGCGGAGGGTGGCGGGCGCGGCGAGCAGCGCGGCGGCCAGAAAAATGGAAATCCGATTCATGCGCCGAACATAAAAACCCGGCCGCGCAAGTTCAAGTGTCAATGTGCGGCGCCTGCGCGGCAAGGAGCCTGCTTAAAGAAGTGAAACGTGAACCTGATCCGGGCGGTTTGGTGTCGTTTTTGCCTGAAAACAAACGGGTTCTGCCGGGATTGACCGGCTGAAGTCCGGTCAGGCGAGCCAACCCGGGCGGCCGGCCGCTGCGGCAAATTGGCCAGCGCGAATAAAAACAAACTGTTTGGTGCCATGCTGAAAAACTACAATCGGGAAAATTTCTTTGACGAAATGCTGGACGAGCGCGGGGCGCCCCGGTCGCATTATGAGCGGTTCAAACAACTGTTTGAATCCCTCGCCCCCGAAGAGTTCGAGCACAAACGCCAGTCGGTGGATTTGGCTTTTCTGCGCCAGGGGGTCACGTTCAACGTCTATGGCGACTCGGCAGGGACCGAAAAGATTTTCCCCTTCGATCTGCTGCCGCGCATCATTCCCCATAAAGAGTGGGAGCATCTTGAACGCGGCCTGGTCCAGCGCATCACCGCGCTGAACCTGTTCCTGCACGACATTTATCACGAACAGAAAATCCTTAAGGACGGCGTCATACCTCCTTTCTATATTTTGTCGGGAAAACATTTCCGGCGCGAGTTTGTCAACTTCAACGTGCCGAAGGACATTTACATCCACGTCTGCGGGACGGATTTGATTCGCGACGACCAAGGCAATTATCTCGTGCTGGAGGACAACGGCCGCTGTCCCAGCGGCGTGAGTTACGTGCTGGAAAACCGCCGGGCAATGAAGCGGACCTTTCCCGGCATGTTCGAGGGCATTGGCGTGCGTCCGGTGGAGGATTATCCGCGCGAACTGCTGCGGATGCTCCAGCACATCGCGCCCGCCGGCGTGTCCGAGCCGACGGTGGTGTTGCTCACGCCCGGCGCCTACAACTCGGCTTATTTCGAACACACTTATCTCGCCCGGCAGATGGGCATTGAAATCGTCGAGGGCCGCGATCTCGTGGTGCGCGACGCGCGGGTGTTCATGCGCACGACCAAGGGCCTGCAGCCGGTGCATGTGATTTACCGGCGCATTGACGACGACTTCATTGACCCGACGGTGTTCCGCCGCGATTCCATGCTGGGCGTCCCTGGCCTGGTCAACGCCTACCGCGCCGGCCATGTCTCGCTGGCCAACTCCATTGGCACCGGCATCGCCGACGACAAGGTGATGTATTATTTCGTGCCGCGCATGATTAAGTATTACTTGGATCAGGAGCCGATCTTGCAGAACGTGCCAACCTATCTGGCCAGCGAGGAAGCGGACAAAAAATACATTCTGGAAAATCTGGAAAAGCTGGTCGTCAAGGCCGCCAATGAATCCGGCGGTTACGGCATGTTGATGGGGCCGAAGGCGTCGGCGGCGGAAGTTGAGAAGTTCCGCGAACTGATTGTTGCGGAACCCCGCAACTACATCGCCCAGCCGATGATTTCACTCTCGAGGCATCCGACCCACTTGGAGAACGGAACCTTTGAAGGCCGGCATGTTGATCTGCGGCCGTATATCATTTACGGCGAAAAAACCGTCATCGTGCCCGGCGGCCTCACCCGCGTCGCCTTGCGCAAAGGTTCGCTGGTTGTCAACTCCTCGCAGGGCGGGGGCAGCAAGGACACCTGGGTGCTGTATGGAGATGAATGAAGAATTTATGATTTGTAATGTGCGATTTCAAAAATTGAGTGTCGGCCGCTTGGTGAAGCGCGAAGACACCTCAAATCTTTCATCCTAAATGTTATCCCGCGTTGCCAATTCCCTTTACTGGATGTCGCGCTACATCGAGCGCGCCGAGAACATCGCCCGCATCGTGGACGTGAACTTGCAGTTGCTGCTCGACTTGCGCGACCTCGACGAAAAGCGCCTCGCCGAGCACTGGCTCCCGATCATCCAGACCACCGGCGAGGAAAAGCAGTTCTTCGAACTGAACCAGAAAGCCACCGGCCAGACCGTCACCGAGTTTTTGGTGTTCCAGATGGAAAATCCGAACTCGATCGTTTCCTCCATCTGCCAGGCGCGCGAAAATGCCCGCATGGTGCGCGACCAGATCACCGTCGAACTGTGGGAGGAATTGAACCGGCTGTACTGGTTTGTCCGCACGTCCACCGCCCGGCAGGTATGGAAGGAAAGCCCCAGCGAATTTTTCCAGCAGATCAAGGCCAGTTCGCTGCACATCATCGGCCTGAATGACGCGACGCTCATTCACAACGAAGGCTGGTGGTTTGCGCAGGCCGGCAAATACATCGAGCGCGCCGACAAGACCTCGCGCATTCTGGATCTGCGCTATCAGACGCTGCCGGAAAAAGGCGTGCCCCAGAGCGTCAGCCAGGTGGACGCGCTGGAATGGTCCGCCATCCTGCGTTCCTGCAGCGCGTGGGACGCCTACAAATCCATCCACGGCGCGGAGGTGAACCCGCGGCTGGTGGCCGAATTTCTTCTGCTGAACGAGGATTTTCCGCGCTCGGTCCGCTTCTGCGTGGGTGAGCTTAACCATGCGCTGCGGAAAATTTCCGGCGTGCCCGACGGCAAGTTCTGCAACGACGCCGAAAAACTCGCCGGCCGGCTGGTCGCCGAACTCCAGTTCATGACCGTGGACGAAATTTTCGCGCACGGCCTGCACGACTACCTCGACGGCCTGCAGCTCAAACTGAACAACATTGGCGGGGCTTTGTTCGAGGCCTACATTTTCCAGAATTTCAACAACCTGGAGGACGAGATCATGGTGCAGCAGGAAGAGCAGCAGCAGCAGGTTCGGCTCGCACGCGAGTCCCGCCCATGAAACGCATCGGCATCCTCACCGCCGGGGGCGACACACCGGCGCTCAACGCCACCATTCACGGCGCGGTGATGCGCGCCAACCAGCTGAAGGTCGAAATCATCGGCCTGATCAAAGGCTTCAACTGCCTGTTCAATCCGCGCGTGCCGCACGTCCACCTGAATCCGCTCTACCAGGAAATCCCCGAGCTGGACCCGACGAAAGGCGGCACGCTGATTGGCTCGTCGCGCGACTACGTGGACCCGGACAAGAAAAACGAACTGGACCACATCGAATCGCGCCTAAAAAAACTCGGCATCGAAGGCCTGATCTGCATCGGCGGCGACGGCACGTTGAACGGCCTGCAGCCGATTGCCGAACGCCTGCCGACCGTGCTCGCGCCCAAGACAATTGACAACGATCTCGGTCTGAATCATCCCAGCGAGCCCGACGAATGGGTGCGCGTCAACGACGCCACCGCCAAGCAGGGTTATCGCTACAAACGGGCCGAGTCGAGCGCGGTTTTTGACCTTGATCAATTCGTCAACTACGCCACGCCCGGTTACGCGACCTCGGTGTTCGTCTCGGCGGGCGGCGTCGAGCGCATCCGCACCACGGCGGAAAGCCACCGCCGCATCGCCATCATCGAAGTCATGGGCCGGCACTCTGGTTACATTGCCCTTGGTTCAGCCTATGGCCGCCCGGACATCATCCTGGTGCCCGAACACGCGCCCGATCTCGAGCAGCTTGCCGAACGCGTGAAACACCTTTACGACCTGCAAAAAAATGTCGTCATCGTCTGCGGTGAAGGCATCGTGGACAGCCAGGGCCGCGAACTGGGCGCGGAAACACGGTCCACCGATCCCGCCGGCAACGTCGTTTTGAGCGGCGCGTCGGAGGCTCTGCGGGCAAAGCTGATCCAGATGATTCCCGACCGGTATTTTCAGCTTTACCGGCGCGGGGACACGGCCAAGGAGGCGATCTTCACGCGCAAAGTCGGTCATACCCAGCGCGGCGGACGGCCTATTTTGTTCGATCGTTTTTACGCCGCGCAACTTGGCGCCAAGGCAGTCGAACTTTTGACCGAGGGCCGCAACAATGCGGTTTCAATTTTGCAGTACACCTCCGCGAAAGGTTTTCACGTTGAGGGTTACGACGCGAACCGCTTCCGCGACCGCTGGGGGCTGATCCATGCGCGGCAGATGCACCCCGCGCTCTATGATCCGAAACTGATGAAGCCCTCCAAACTCGGCATCGAATATTTGCTGCCGATTTTCACGGACGCCATCGGCGAGGACGACATGGAACACATGCGCCAGACCCTTTTCGCCGCCGGAAATCTCTCACAGCCGTATCACTCCATCAACACGGATGTCCACAAACGCATCCGTTATCTGGAAGGCGAAAGTTGAACATCGCCGAAAAAAAATCTCTGGCAGGGCGCTCTGGAGGAAAAATTTGCGCCGTCAGATTGACGTGCGAATAATTAGCCATGATTGAAACCGTTGAAAAAGCCAACGCCTCGTTGATTCCCTACATCAACATCAAACTCTCCTTGCTCGGCTTCCAGCCGGTGCCGACGCCGGCGGGCGCGGAGTTTAACGAATTGGTCTCCACGCTGGTCGCGCAATATCGCGAGAAAGAGCGGCTGCTCGCGAACCACCTTTGCCCCGCCGATCAGCGCCTCCAGACTTTTCTTTACGATTATTTGCAGGAAGTGCCGGTCCCGAAACTGCCGCTGCGCACCCTCACGCTGGACCGCGCCGGAATGGCCCGCGCGCTGTCCCTGCCGGTGGACCGCGACGAATTCACTTCGAGCATTTTGAATTCGTACCGCGTCCGGCAAGGCGTGCTGCACAATCCGAAAAGCGACCGCCGCACGACGCAGGGAATTTTTCACGTCGCCGAGGGCGGCCTGCCGATTCCCGACGACAAGATCGGCGTGCCGAAAATCACCTTCGGAAAAATGCTGGCGTTTGCGCTCAATCCGCCGCGCGAACTTCTTCGCCTGCCGTTCACCGCCACGCAGCCCGAGCCGGCGGAATGTTTTGTCTCATTGCTGCTGCGGCCCCTCGTCAGTCCGGAAGTGCCCGGGTTTTCGCCGGAGAAACGAATGGAAATCCGCTTCTTCGCCCCCGGCAACCTCGTCAGCAACCTTGATTTCGTCGAAAGCATTTTCGGCAACGGCGGCGATCCGAACCTGCCGGAAAATGACGCCGGGCTCGACGCGGAACACTGGAGCGGCCACACCGGCTGCGTCATCCTCGCGCCGCATCTTACAAAAATCACCAAGAAAGACGCGGGTTTGCCGCACTGGGACCAAGCCACCGAACGCCAGCGGCGCGATGGCGCGTGCTGGAAGGACGAGTGGGAATTCTACAACAACGGCGGCGCGTTCAAGCTCACCTGCCGCGACGCAACCGGCGTCATCGTCACTATCATCGCTGATAATTATTACGGCTATTGCAAAAAAGAAGTGAAGACGCAGATCAGCTTTGCGGCGAATCTGCTTGGCCTGTGCGAGGAGGAGCATGCCGGCGGCGCGCTGGTTTTTCCGAGCTACGATCTCGGCGAGGAATTCAGCGGCGATGTCCACGTCAAGCGCATGGGACATTCGTTCGCCGAGGTCAGCTCCGTCTATCGCGACCAGATTGATTTCAAGCCCGAGGGCTACGGCGTGGACAAAAAATATCCTGAGATCGTTTACGTGCCAGAGGACGCGCGGTTTGACCTGGACAAGCAGAAGATTTCCTGGCCTGGCGGCAAAACCGAGCGGGCCATCAAAATGCTGGCCGACAAAATCTACGTCCGCCCGTCCGGTTATAAAATCCGCATGGAAAAACCCGGCCCGAACCGCGCCTGGCGCCTGGTGGGCACAGTCGCGGAAGGCACGCTCTGCCACAAGCCCTGCACGGTTTCGGGCGGCGGCAAGTCGGAGATTTCCAAGCCCATCACCGACGCGATCCTCACCGGCCCGGTTTTCATCGCGGATTTCAAGAATGATTTCGACCGCGTTGCAGAACTCATCGAACGGGATTACAGCGGTCGTTTCAAGGACGCCTCCCGGGTGGACCAGCGCGCGATCCTCAGCGCGGAGCGCTCGCTCGGTTCCGTGATCAAACTGCTCACCCCGGACGAACAGGATTACAAGCCCGAATTCAACGCGTGGCTCGAAAGCGTGCCGCAGCACGTGAAGGAACTCGTTTTTGTGGTCAAGCGCTATTACAAACCTGAGTGGAACGGCAAATGGCGGGATCATTTCAGCGTGGACATCATCAACGGCACGCCGGCGAACGAGTTGAAATGTGACAATCGCAAACTCATCACGACCTACCTGCGCGTCGGCTTCGACGCGGACGGCGCCTGGCGCACGTTCGGTCTGCGAAAAGACTTCCACCCGGCGGTGAAAATCCAGCAGGAGGACGACATCACCGCTTCGGTGGTGGTGCCGCCAGCGGCGCTGAAAAGCTATTCCACGCCGGACGGCAACTCGTTGAAATTCGTGCAGAACACCGAGGCGCGGCTGTTCCAGCGGCCCGACGACGCGATCCATCGCGGCTACGACAAAGTCACCGAATCCGATTTTGCGCGCACGGACAACTTCTTTTCCAATTACGAACCGCTGCCGGGCAAGCAGGCACGCGAGTTTGTCGAGGACGCGCTCGGTTTTTATAAATTCACCGCGCCGATGCGAGGGCTTATTCAAGGTGTGTTCGCCAATGGTGGCGGTTACTTCGTCTGTTCCGCAAATCCGCGCCTTGTGGACGGCAAGCCGACCAAGAATCCGCGCTACCTGCAAGCGCGGCCCGACCTGCTTGCGCCGCGCGAAACGCACCTCGCCGAAGTGTCCGCGCGCCTGCGCCGCCGCCTGCCGCCCGCCGCCCCGGTGTTCAATCCAGTTGCCGCCGTCCTGCCCGGCCGCCGCAACAACCCGCCCGAAGCCGGCATCCGCTCGCTCGCGGTTTACAGTCCGGTTCATTTCATGGAACTGCCGGAGCTGTTCATGGAATTCATTTGCAGCATGACCGGAAAGTCACCCTCCACCACCGGCGCGGGTTCGGAAGGCGCGCTCACCAAGGGGCCGTTCAACGCCTTGCCACCGATCATTGACCTGAACAACGCACTGGTCTCGTGGATCCTCACCGGACATCACGGCTTCGTCACCGCCGCCGGCTGCGTCGGGCCGAAATACCGCGTGGACCACGACGTGAGCCTGCTCGTGCCGGAAGTCTGGTGCCGCATGTCGCCGGAGGAGCGCGATCCGAAATTTCTAATCGCCGAAAGCTGTCTCGAAAAATGCGCGGACTTCGAGCACAAGGGTAAAAAAGTTTTTGCCAGCCGCCTCGGCTACCGCATCAATGCACGCTTTGCCCGCGCCTTTCTGGGCCGGGTCTTCAACCATCCGCACGCCGTCTTCACCGACGAAATGCTGCGCCCGGAACTTCAGGACTTGGAGGTTTTCGTGGATGGCGTGGACAACATCGTCACCACGCAGCAGCGCGTGGCCAAAATGTATTTTGACGACGGGAGCATCAAACAGGCATGTCCGCCGCTGAAAGCCTTGCTGCAAATCATGCTCAACCATGATTTTGAGGGAAAAAGCCTGGACGATCCCGAAATCAGACATCTTTTCACCCGCGAAAATCTGCTGGCCAGCGACTGGTACGCGGCGCGGCTGGCCGCCAAGCAAAAAATTGAACGGCAACTCTGGCGGCGGCACGTCGAGTATCTCGACAAATTCCAGAAGCGCGCCAGCCACACGCAGGAATCCGTCCGGCTGGGCATCCCGCACCGGCTGGTGCGGGCGCGGAAGAAACTGGAGGAGGTGGAATCGTCCGCCTATCTCGAAACCCTGCGCGGCACCATCGGCGCCGAGCCGATCGAATCATATTCATAATCATGTCCATTCACGTCGCGCTTCACCACAAAACGCACTACCAATACGACCGGCTCGTCAACCTCGGGCCGCAGGTCGTGCGGCTGCGGCCCGCGCCGCATTCGCGGACGCGCATCCTTTCCTACTCGTTGAAAATCGCGCCGGAAAAGCACTTCATCAACTGGATGCAGGACCCGCAGTCGAACTACGCGGCGCGGCTCGTGTTCGATCAGCCGACGCGCGAGCTTTGCGTCGAAGTGGATTTGGTCGCGGAAATGCCGGTGCTGAATCCGTTTGATTTTTTCCTCGAACCGCAGGCGGAAAAATTTCCGTTTGAATACGACCGCGCGCTGGATCACGAACTCGCGCCGTTCAACCGCAAATGCTGGCTGACGCCGGCGTTTACAAAATATCTGACCGCGATCCGCCGTGACGTGCTGGGCGAAGTCAAGCGCCGCACAAAAAAAGAACGGCTCGAAGTTCCTGAGAAAGACAAGCCGCGCACGATTGATTTTCTGGTCGCTGTCAACCAGCGGCTGTGGCAGGACATCAAATACACCATCCGGCTCGAACCCGGCGTGCAGACACCGGAGGAATCTTTGGAAAAACTGAGTGGCTCGTGCCGTGATTCCGCGTGGCTGCTCTGTCAATTGTTTCGGCACTGCGGTCTCGCATCACGGTTCGTCAGCGGCTATTTGATTCAGCTCAAGCCCGACGTGAAATCGCTCGACGGCCCGAGCGGCGCGGAGAAAGATTTTACCGATCTCCACGCATGGTGCGAAGTCTATCTGCCCGGCGGCGGCTGGATTGGACTTGATCCCACTTCCGGTTTGCTCGCCGGCGAAGGCCACATTCCGCTTGCCTGCACGCCCGATCCGTCCAGCGCAGCGCCGATCAGCGGCGCGTTGGATGAGTGCGAATGCGAGTTCAGCCACGAAATGTATGTGACGCGCGTTCACGAATCGCCGCGTGTCACGCTGCCTTACACCGACGCGCAATGGAACATGATCGAATCGCTCGGCCACGCGATTGACGCCGATTTGGAAAAAGGCGACGTGCGCCTGACGATGGGCGGCGAGCCGACGTTCATTTCCATTGACGATCCCGACGGCGCGGAATGGAATTTCACCGCCGTCTCGCACAAGAAAAGAATTTTGTCCGGCGAACTCATCAAGCGTCTGCGCGCAAAATTCGCGCCCGGCTCGCTGCTGCACTACGGCCAGGGCAAATGGTATCCGGGCGAACCGCTGCCGCGCTACGCCCTCGCGGCATATTGGCGCAAGGACGGCGTGCCGATTTGGAAAGACGACTCGCTGATCGCGGATGAATCGAAAAATTACGGCCACGGCGCGAAAGAGGCGAAGGAACTTTTGTCGCGCATCGCCGCGACGGTCGGCGGCGATCCGGCGCATTTGATTCCGGCTTTCGAAGACGCGTTTTATTACACTTGGAAGGAACGCCGCTTCCCGATCAACGTCACTCCGGAAAAAATTAATTTGAAAGACAAGCTGGAGCGCGAGCGCATCGCGCGGATTTTTCAGCAAGGCTTAAACTCGGTCGTCGGCTACTCGCTGCCGATCAAACGCGTCAGCGGCGGTTGGATGACTGGCAAATGGTTTTTGCGCGACGACGACACGCTCTGGCTCATTCCCGGCGATTCGCCGATGGGCTTACGCCTGCCGCTGGATTCGATTCCGTGGGTTTCCGAGAAAGATTTTCCGTGGCTGCGGCCGCAAGACCCGTCGCAGCCGAAACTGCCGGATTTACCAAAGGAATTTCCATATCGCCAACAATTTGTCGGTCGTGCCGAAGCGCCCACGCAGCCCGGTGAAGGTCGCGGACAACGCGCGCAAAAATTGGGCGAAAAAGTCAAGCCGCTCGAACCGTTGCCGCCGGACGAAAATCCGCTGCGTCGTCCGGGCGTCGGGCAAAGCGCGCCGTGGATCATCCGCACCGCGCTGTGCGTCGAGCCGCGCGGCGGACGGCTGCATTTGTTCATGCCGCCGGTTGAGACGACAGAGGATTATCTCGATTTGATCGCGGGCATCGAAACCGTCGTCACCGAAATGGGCACGCCGGTTATCATCGAAGGCGAAACGCCGCCACGCGATCCGCGCCTGAACAAGCTCGCCGTCACGCCCGATCCCGGCGTCATCGAGGTCAACATGCACCCGAGCAAAACTTGGGACGAGCTCGTCGAACGCACAACGACGCTTTACGAAGAAGCGCGGCAGACGCGGCTCGGCACGGAAAAATTCATGCTCGATGGCCGCCACACCGGCACCGGCGGCGGCAACCACATCATCATCGGTGGCGAAACGCCGCAGAATTCGCCCGTGCTGCGCCGGCCCGATTTGCTGCGCTCGCTGCTCGCGTATTGGCAGAATCATCCGTCATTGAGCTGGCTCTTCAGCGGCTTGTTCATTGGCCCGACCTCGCAGGCGCCGCGCATTGACGAGGCACGCAACGACTCGCTTTACGAACTCGAAGTCGCGTTCAAGGAACTGGACCGAAATCTCAGCACGTTCGGCTACACGCCGCCGTGGCTGTGCGACCGGCTGTTCCGCAATTTGTTGGTGGACGCCAGCGGCAACACGCATCGCTCCGAATTTTCGATTGATAAATTGTTCGCGCCGGAAAGCAGCACGGGCCGGCTCGGCCTCGTCGAGATGCGCGCGTTTGAGATGCCGCCGCACGCGCGCATGAGCCTCGCGCAACATCTGCTGCTGCGCGGCCTCGTCTCCAAATTTTGGAAGGAGCCATACAAAAATGATCTCGTGCGCTGGGGCACGGACATTCACGACCGCTGGATGCTGCCGCATTTTTGCGAAACGGATTTTCGCGATGTCATCAGCGATCTGCGCGAGTCCGGTTATCCGTTTGAACACGACTGGTTCGCGCCGCACTTTGAATTTCGTTTCCCGCGCATCGGCGATTTGGAGCAGCGCGATTTGCAGGTCGAACTCCGCACCGCGCTCGAACCGTGGCACGTCCTCGGTGAAGAACCCGGCGGCGGCGGCACGGTGCGTTATGTAGATTCATCGCTCGAACGTTTGCAGATCAAAGCGAAAGGCCTCATCGGCGACCGTTTTGCCATCACTTGCAACGGCCATCGCGTGCCGCTGCATCCGACCGGCACGAACGGCGAAGGCGTGGCCGGCGTGCGTTTCCGCGCGTGGCAGCCGCCGGTTTGCTTGCAGCCCACCATCGGCGTCCACGTGCCGCTGCGGTTCGATCTTTACGACACCTGGAACAAGCGCTCGCTCGGCGGCTGCACCTATCACGTCGCGCATCCCGGCGGCCGCAGCAGCGACAAGTTTCCAGTCAACAGTTACGAAGCTGAGTCGCGCCGGCTCGCGCGATTTTTCCGTCACGGCCACCAGCAAGGCAAATTCACGCCGCCGCCAGAAATTCCCAATGGCGACTTTCCTTTCACGTTGGATTTGCGCAATGTTTGACCGCGTGAATCAAATTGAAATCGGAAGCCCCTCCGGCTCGGGCGTAGCCGGTGCCGCTCTCGTCGCCGCCTTGTGCAGGCCGAACCGCAGGCGGGGCGGTCTAGCTTGCGTTTTCCAAAATGCCTGACGCGGATGGCAAAAAATCCGGTCGTGACTCTACGCCGATGACGCAATCGCAATCCCAGTCCATGCCGAACGAGCCCCGCGCCGCAAAAAAAGCGGCGCCGGACAGCTTGTTGTCCGGCTACGAACCGGGCGCGGACGCCTATGACGAATTGCTCGCGGAGAACGGAGAACCGCGCGAGTCATACCTGAAAATGCTGGTGGCGCTGCAGCAACTGGGCGCGCCGGAACGGGCGCGCCGTTGGGATGCGTGCCTCAGCCTGATTCACGATCAGGGCATCAGTTACAATGTCTATGGCGACCCGCGCGGCATGGAGCGGCCCTGGCAGATTGATCCGCTGCCCCTGGTCATTGCGCCGGACGAGTGGCATGCGCTCGCAAACGGATTGATCCAACGCGCGAAGTTGCTGAATTTAATTCTCGCCGATTGTTACGGTGCACAGGAGTTGATCCGTTCCGGCTGGCTGTCACCGGCGCTGGTGTTTGCCCAACCGGATTTTCTCCGGCCCTGCCACGGCGTGCCGGTGCCGAAGGATTTATTTCTGCATTTCTACGCGGCCGATCTGGCCCGCGCGCCGGACGGCCGGTGGTGGGTGGTGTCCGACCGCACGCAAATCCCCACCGGCGCGGGCTACGCGCTGGCCAACCGCCTGGTGACCTCGCGCATCCTGCCGGAGGCGTTTCGCGATCATCGCGTCCACCGGCTGGCCGGCTTTTTCCGCGACGCGCAAACCACCCTGGCGCGGCTCGCCTCCGGTCTGTCCGACAAGGCGCGGGTGGTGATGCTCACGCCCGGCCCGCACAATGAGACGTATTTTGAACAGGCCTACCTTGCGCGCTATCTCGGCTACATGCTGGTCGAGGGCCAGGATTTGACCGTGCGCGACAACCAGGTTTTTCTGAAAACCCTGAGCGGCCTCGAACGCGTGGATGTGATTTTGCGCCGCGTGGACGATGATTTTTGCGATCCGTTGGAACTGAGAAATGATTCCATGCTCGGCCTGCCCGGCCTGGTTGAAGCGGTGCGCGCGGGCAACGTCGTCGTCGCAAACTCGCTCGGCAGCGGCTTGGTGCAAAGCCCCGCGTTCATGTCGTTTCTACCTGGTTTGTGCAAGCACTTGCTCGGTGAGGAATTGAAGCTGCCTTCGGTCGCGACCTGGTGGTGCGGCCAAAAAGCCGCGCGCGCCGAGGTGCTCGACCGGCTCGACGAGCTGATTGTGAAGCCCGCGTTCCGCACCCAGCGGCTCGCGACCGATCCCGGCCAACCGTTGGACGCGGCCCAGCGTGAGGCGCTGCGGCACCGAATTGAATTCGATCCGGACCTGTTCGTGGCGCAGGAACGCGTGGCATTGTCCACGGCGCCCGCGTGGAACGGTGACGGTCTCTCCGCGCGCCCCATCGGCCTTCGCGCCTTCCTCGTCGCCAGCGAAGGCGGCTATTCGGTCATGCCGGGCGGGTTGACGCGCGTTTCGCCAGAGAGCGGCGGGCAGTTCGTTTCGCTGCAACGCGGCGGATCGAGCAAGGACACCTGGGTCACCAGCGAAACGCCGGTTGAAGAACTCTCGCTGTTGCAAGGCGCCGGGCAGAATGTCGAACTGCGGCGCACGGGCAACAACCTGCCCTCGCGCCTGGCGGATAATTTTTTCTGGCTGGGCCGTTACTCGGAACGCGCCGACGCCACCGGGCGGTTGCTGCGCAGCGCCTTGCGGCGATTCAATCCGGAGCGCACCGGCAGCGCGATGCCGCTGCTCGAGCCGCTGCTCAAAACGCTCGCGGTTCAGGGACAATTGCCTGGCGTATTGGAAAAGACCGAGCTGCGCCAGAATCCCGAGGCGTTCGAAGCCGAACTGCTCGCGGCGATTTTCGATCCCGCGCGGCCCGGCAGTTTGCACCGCATTTGCGGCCATCTCCACCAACTGGCGATGCACGTGCGCGATCGCACCTCCAATGACATGTGGCGCGTGCTGAGCCAGCTCAACGAGCGCCTTGCCACGCCGGCCAGCAGCCTGGTGATGCTCGCGGGCGACGCGGTGCAGGTGCTGAACGAAATCCTGCTCGGCCTCGCGGCGTTTCACGGCCTGGCGCGCGAGAACATGACCCGCGCCCAGGCGTGGCGGTTTCTCGACATGGGTCTGCGCCTCGAACGCGCGATTTATCTCGCGACGCTGCTCGACGCCACGCTGCGTTCCGACGAGGCGGAAAACCTGAGCGTGCTCGAAGCCGTGCTCGAAGTAGCGGACAGTTCCATCACCTATCGCACGCGCTACAGTCTGCTGGCGTTGATTCCGCCGGTGTTCGATTTGATCCTGCTCGACGACAAGAATCCGCGCTCGGTCTTGTTCCAACTCCGGCAACTCTTGAAGCATTTCGACAAGCTGCCACGCGGGCGCGAATCCGCGGCGGGCGCGGGGCAGACGCTTTTGGAACAGTGCGCCGCCCGGCTGGAGCGCGCCGACGCCCGGGAACTGGCCGGGCCGCGCGGACGCTGGCTCGAAAGCGACCTCGCCGCCGCCATCCAGGAAACCTTGCGCGTGCTGCCGGAAGTTTCCCAGGCCATCGCCGCGAACTTTTTCGCGCACTCCGCCATCTCGCGCACCGGCCGGGATCATTCACTGTGAACTACCAGATCGTCCATCGCACGCTCTACGACTACGCCGCGCCGGTGACGGTCTCGCATCACGTGGCACGGCTCGAACCGCTCAACAGCGTGGCGCAGACGCGCGATGCTTTCGCGCTGGAAATTTTTCCCCGACCGGCGCGGCGGACGGCGCGGGCCGATTATTTCGGCAATCAGCTCTGCTTTTTCAGCATCCAGGAAACCCACCGGAAACTGGAAATCACCACCACCAGCCGCGTCTCCGTCCGCCCGCAGCCGGCGCCCGCGCCGGACGCTTCGCCCGCGTGGGAGGCCGTGGCCGGGCTGTTTCGCGATCCGGTCTCGCCGGACGTCGTCGAGGTTTACCAGTTTGTGTTTGATTCGCCGCAGGTGCGCGCCTCGTTTGAACTGGCGGATTACGCGCGGGAGAGTTTTCCGAAGGGCGCACGGTTGCTGGCCGGAGCGCGGAACCTGACCACGCGCATTTTCCGGGATTTTAAATACGATCCCAAAGCGACAACGGTGGCGACGCCGCTGGAGGAGGTTTTGGAAAGCCGGCGCGGCGTGTGCCAGGACTTCGCGCATCTGGCCATCGCGAGCCTGCGTTCGCTCGGCCTGCCCGCGCGCTACGTCAGCGGCTATTTGCGGACGCGCCCGCCGGAAGGCAAGCCGCGGCTCGTCGGAGCTGACGCAAGCCACGCGTGGTTTTCCATCTTTTGTCCCGGCGAAGGCTGGGTGGATTTTGACCCGACCAACGACGTGCAGCCGCGCGAGAACCACATCACGGTGGCGTACGGCCGCGACTTTGGCGACGTCAGTCCGGTCGCGGGAATTTTGACGGGCGGCGGCGAGCACCGGGTGAATGTATCCGTGGACGTGGCGGAGTTTGCCTCACCAGCTCCGGCATGAAGTGGGAAATCCATCATCGCACCCGTTACGCCTACGCCTCGCCGGTGCGGGAGAGTTTCAACGAGGTCCGGCTCCAGCCGTTTTCGGACGAGTGGCAGACGGTGGAGGATTTCCTGCTCAAGGTGCTGCCGGCCGCGCGGCTGCGGCATCATCACGATTTCTATTCCAACATCGTCCATCACTTCGAAATCCCGGAACCGCACGAATCACTCCTCGTGGAAAGCCGCCTGCGCGCGACCACGCGTCCGCGTCCGCCATTGCCGGAGACCGAATTGCTCTTTCCGCTCGCACGCATGGGCGAGGCCGGTCTCGATCTGCGGAAGTATGAATTTTTGCAGTCGAGCCGGTTCGTGGAACTGTCCCCGGAAGCCTGGCGGCTGGCGGTGGATGCGACCGCCGGCGTGACGGACGCGTGGCAGGCGGCGCTGGCGATTTTAAGATTTGTCCACGGCGGTTTCAAATACGCGCCGAACTCCACTTCCGTCCACACGCACATGCGCGACGTTCTCCAGGACCGGCAGGGCGTCTGCCAGGATTTCGCCCACGTCACGCTCGGCCTGTGCCGGCTGATGAAAATCCCCGCGATCTACGTCAGCGGCTATCTCGCCACGGAAAATGCCAGCGCCACGCACGCGTGGGTGGAGGTGTTCATTCCCGAACACGGCTGGCGCGGGCTGGACCCGACGCACAACCGCCAGGTGGACGAAAGTTATTTGAAGATCGCCGTCGGCCGCGATTACGGCGACGTGCCGCCGGTGGCCGGCCATTACAAGGGCACGCAGGAACGAAAGATGGACGTCGCGGTTCAGATTCAAACCAGCCTGTGAATTCCCGCGCGGGGCGCAGAAGAATCGCGTCGGGCGGTCGTGCTGCCACGGCCGCTCAAGACTGTGGCCGGGATAAAATCCACTCCGCCGCTGCCGGCAAACCGTCCACGATCACCGCCGCGCCGAGTCGGCCGCAGGAGGAGCGCTCCAGTTCCGTGCCGTAACCGGTGCGCACGAGCAGGCTCTGGTTCAGGCCCGCGTTCCAGCCACACTCAAGGTCAATCAGTTTGTCACCGATGAGGAAACTTTGCGCGAGATCCAACCCGAACTCGTCGCGCGCGTCGAAGAGAAACTGCGGCGACGGCTTGCGGCCGCGACTGGGCTGGTCCGGGGCCTCCGGGGCGACATAGATCTTCTCAAAGCGCACACCGTCGCGGGCCAGTTCTCCGGCCACAAACCGGTGGACGCGTTCGACGTCGTCCAGGGTGAAGTAACCGCGGCCGACGCCGGACTGGTTGGACACGATGAAAAGTTTGAAGCCGGCGTCCTGGAGACGTTTCAGCGCCGCGCCGGTGCCGGGGAAAACTTCCACGTCCGCGACCTTGCAAAGATAATTTTTCTCGGCAATCAGCGTGCCATCGCGGTCCAGAAACACGGCGCGGTTCATGTGCGCGAGGATTTCACGAAAGCCGCGGCCAGCAAAACAAAATCTCACACCGGCTGACATTTTCATTGCCCTGGCCGGCCGCTCACGCTAAAGTCGCCTTGGAACAGCCGGCACACAGCAACCAAACATCGTTATGTATTTCGGCGTTGATTATTATCCAGAACAGTGGGTTTTTCCGTACGGCGGCACCGCCGACAAACCGGAGGCCCAATGGGAGTCCGACGCGGAGTTGATGGTCGCCGCAGGCATCAACGTCGTCCGCATCGGTGAATTCAGTTGGTGTCTCTGCGAGCCCGAGGAGGGCAAGTTCAATTTTGATTGGCTCCAGCGCGTGATGGACGTGATGGGCCATGCCGGCATCAAAGTGGTGCTGGCCACGCCCACGGCCGGACCGCCGATCTGGCTCGCGAAGAAATACCCGGAGATTTTGCCGCTGGACGAGCGCGGTCTGGTCAAGCATGAAGGGACGCGTCGCGCGGCCTGCCTCAACAGCGACGCTTATTGGAACCACTGCAAACGGATCGTCGAGGAAATGGGCAAGGCCCTGGGTAAACATCCCCAGCTCATTGCCTGGCAGATTGACAACAGTCTGGGCGGGAATTTCACCGAAGCGTCCTTTAACGAGGACACCCGCCGGGACTGGCACGGCTGGCTCGAAGCCAAGTACGAAACCCTCGAGCGCCTCAACCACCAGATGGGCTTGCGTCACTGGGGACAGTTGGTCACGAGTTGGGACCAGGTGCCGATGCCGATGGCGGCCCCGACCCTCCACAACCCGGCGCTGGTGCTGGATTGGTGCCGGTTTTGCAGCGATACCATCGTCCAGTTCGCCAAGATGCAGGCCGACCTTTTGCACGAACTCACGCCACACTGTCCGGTGACGACGAATCTGCGGCCGCTGGTCCACCGGTTTGATCATTTCGATCTCGCGCAGGTGCTGGATTTTGTTTCTGTGGAAAGCACCGCGGCGATCAAGGCCAAATCCTCCGAGCTGGCGTGCGAAATTGACATGCTCCGCTCGCTCAAAAAAACCGACATCCGCACGCCGGATGGGGACGCGGGCTTTTGGGTCATGGAACAAAAGGCCGGCAACGTCAGCTGGCAGGAGGTCAACGCCCTGGTGCGCCCCGGCGTGTTGCGGATGTTCAGCTACCTGCTGGTGTCCCGCGGGGCGACGGCCCTCGTGTTTTTCCGCTGGCGCCAGCCGCGGTTCGGTTCCGAGAAATTTCACGGCGCGGTGTTGGCGCACAAACTGCGTCCCGATGGACGCATTTTCATGGAAGTTGCGCATCTGGGCGAGGAAATGAAACTGTTGGCCCCCGCGCTCAAGGGCACGCGGGTGGTCGCAGAAACCTGCATCCTCTACAGCCACGACAACGAATGGACGTTGCAGCAACCCATGCAACCCAACAAGCATTTCAGTCTGCGCGAGCATATCCAGTTGATCTACACCGCGCTGCATGATCGCAACATTGCGGTGGATTTCGCGCGTCCGTCCGAGGACCTCTCCAAATACAAGCTCGTCTTCGCCCCGTCGCTGAATCTGCTGTCCGGCGCCCAGGTGGACATGCTGAAATTGTATGTGCAGAACGGCGGCACGCTGGTCGGCACGTTCAACACCGGTCTGGTGGACGAGTACTGCATCGCGCCGGACTCCGGCTATCCGCATGACTTGACCGATTTGTTCGGGATGGAAGTGGTGGAATTCGACATGCTGCCGCCCGGCGAGGAAAACCATCTCACCTTCAAAGGCGCGTTTCCCACCAGCCACCTGCATCCGGCGCGGCTTTGGTGCGACCTGATCGAACCGAAGGACTGCCAGATTCTGGCAACCTACGCGAAGGATTTTTACGCCGGCAAACCGGCCATCACCATGCACACCTTCGGCCTGGGCCGCGCCATTTACATCGGCACGCAGAGCCATCAGCATCTCTATTACGACCTCGTCGCCTGGCTGCGGCAGATGTGCAACCTGCATCCGCTGCTCAAAGTGCCCGACACCGTCCAGGTGAGCATGCGGGAAAAGGAAGGCACAAAGATCTTCTTCCTGCTCAACCACCAGAATTCGCCCGTGCGCATCCAGTTCTACAAGCCGATGCACGATTTTCTCACCGGCAACACTTTTTCCGGGAACTACGACCTGCCCGCGCACGGCGTGCTCGTGCTGGACGAACATCCCGAAGCCAAGCACCTGGCCTGAGTCGGGACTCCGTCACCGCGTCCGTCATGGCTTTCCCGTCCAAACGCATCCCGCCGCTCGGGCCGCCGCGCCGCTCGCAGCGGGTCCGTGTGCTGGCCGCGTGGCGCGGCGTGGACTTGTCCCCGAAGCAGGCCGAACTCTCCCATCGGGCCAGCCCCGTCGGCGCGCTGCTGCCGGGCCTGCTGGCAAAATTCCGGATCGAAGACCGCCGCGCCGACGCGCAGATCGTCAAGGTCTGGAACGACCTGCTCGACCCGAACCTGGTGGCGCACGCGCAGCCCAGCGGCCTGCACAAGGGCACGCTCTTTGTCACCGTGGACAGCAGCGTGTGGCTGGCGGAAATCGTCCGTTACCGCCGCAAGGAAATCCTGGACCGGCTCCAGCACAGCTTCGGCCGCGAACTGATACAGCGCATCTCGTTTCGTGTCGGTTGAACCGACTGCTTGGCGAAACCCAACTTACTGGGTCTGTTATTTCCACTTCACCGCGCCCGGATCTCCGCAGATCCCCCTCTGCGCGCTCGCTGCCGCGCTGGCCAGATCGTCCGCGCGAAGTTCCTGCCAACACTCACTCACTTCCCCACCAAACTTCCCTTCGCCACCGTCACCAGGCCGGTGATCAACAGCCTCCGACATTCCTCGCGCCATATTACATTGGCATCATCCCGTTCCGTTTTTCATTTTCAAGCTGCTCCCGAGAATGGGCATGAACTCCCGCAGCGTCCCCTCCACAGCAAAACCATTCGTCGGGCATAGCCCGCGGCCAAGATGGAAAATTGCTTTGCACCAATGGCACGAGCGGGCTACTTTGGTAGGGGTTTGTCCGATGGTGTAATGGTAACACAGCGCCCTTTGGAGGCGTTATTCATGGTTCGAATCCATGTCGGACAGCCAATCTTTCCACCCAGCCAAGCGCCTTTTGATTCACTCGTACCGCAGCGATTCGATCGGATCCAGGTTCGCCGCCTTCCACGCCGGATAGGTCCCGAAGACGATGCCCACCACCGAGCAGATCGCCAAGCCAAGCACCACCCAGTCGAAGGGCACGGTCGGCGGAAATTTAAGCAGCCAGGCGGCCAAATTGCCGCCGAGCACGCCCAGGGCGACACCGATGACCCCGCCCAGTTCGCACAGCAGCACCGCCTCGATGATGAATTGCGCCATGATGTTCCGTTTCTTGGCCCCGATCGCGCGTCGGATGCCGATCTCGCGGGTGCGTTCCGTGACCGAAACCAGCATGATGTTCATGATCCCGACGCCGGCGGCCAGCAGCGCGATGGAACTGATCAGCGCGACGCCCAGCCGCACCGCCAGCGTGAAGGCGTTGAACTGGGCGACCATCGAGTCGTTGGAAAGAATTTCAAAATCGTCCGGTTCGCCGGGCGGCACCTTGCGGACGGCGCGCAAAATGCCCTCGGCCTGTTCGCGGCACGGCTCGTAGCCGGCCTGATCGGGCGCCTGCACCAGGAGATTGAGCGTGCGCCAGCGGGCGCCGCCGTAGCGGTTCAAGCCCGTGGTGATCGGAATGACGGCGAAGTTGTCCTGGTCCCCACCCAGCGACGTGCCCTGCGATTCGAGCACGCCAACGACGGTGTAATTGATGCCGTCCACTTTCACGCGCTCGCCCACTCCGGAAACGACGGGGAAGAGATTGGTGGCCAGGTTGTGGCCCAGCACACAAACATCGCGCGCGTTCTCCACGTCCGTCTCGGCTAGAATCCGGCCCTCGGCCAGGCTCCAGTTGCGCGCAGCGAAGCTGCCGGGCGTTTCGCCCAGCAACTGCACCTCCGGCGCTGTCCGGGCGCGGGTGGATTGAATCTCGCCCGCCCAGAAGTAGCTCTGGATGCCGACATTGCGCGCCAGCGTGGCTTTTTTCTGAAATTGCTGGCACAGGTCCAGGGTGAAGTTCTTGCGCCGCCGGATTTTTTCGATGCCTTCGGGCAGGGAGAAAAAAATCGCCGGCCACTTGCGGATCATGAAGGTCTGGCTGCCCAACTGGCTGATCTCCGACTCAATGCGGCCCTGCATCACCCGCATGGCGGTCATCACCGCGATGATGGAAAACACTCCAACCAGCACGCCGAGCAGCGTGAGCGCCGAGCGCAGTTTGTGCGCCATCACCGCGCCCAGGGCCATGGCAAAGTTCTCCTGCAGTTCACCGAGCAGCAGCGTGATGGATCGGGTCTTCACTGTTTTTTGGGAAGGCGGGCAACCGCTCATTCGTTCCGCAGCGCGTCCACCGGGTTCATCCGCGCCGCGCGCCAGGCCGGGAATATTCCCGACAGTACGCCCGTGACCAACGAAACCAGCAGCGCGACACCGATGGTGGAGAGCGACAGCGCCGCCGGCAGAAAGCGTTGCATCAGGAGCGTCACCGGCCAGGCGATGCCCAGGCCGACCAGCCCGCCGATCAGGCAGATGGTCGCGGCTTCAATCAGAAATTGCAGCAGGATGGTCCGCCGTTTTGCGCCGATGGCTTTGCGGACGCCAATCTCCCGCGTCCGTTCCGCCACGGAGACGAACATGATGTTCATGATCCCGATGCCGCCGACGCATAACGAGAGGCCGGTGATGAACAAGCCGATGGTCGCAATGGTGCCGGTCACTTTGTGAACCATTTCCAGGATCTGGTCCTGCTGGTTGATGGCGAAGTCATCCGCGTCGGCGGGCGCGAGGTGGCGGATTTTCCGCATCACGCTGTGCAATTCATCCCGCGCGTCGTCCAGATCGGCGCCCGCTTTCACCTTGACCTGGATCTGATCCAGGTTGTGCGTGTTCTCGAACCCGGCGATGAGTTGCGGCAGTGGGATGATCGCCTGGTTGTCAATGCTCGTGTCCAGAAACGTGCCCAGCTTTTCGAGCACTCCGACGACTTCGAAGGGTTGCTGGTCAATTTTGATCCTCTCGCCCAGCGGCGATTCGTTGGGAAACAAATTCGTCGCCACCAGCGAGCCGATCACGCACACGGGCCGGCCGCCCGCCGCCTCGGAGGCCGAAAAAAAACGGCCCGCCGCCACGGATACGCCGCCGGTGAGGAAAAAATCCTCCGTGCTGCCGACAATCTGGACATTGCTCGCGCTGCGTTTGCGAAATCTAATTCGTTCCCGGCTCGTCATCACCGGCGCCACGGCGCGCGCCGCGGTCAACTCCGACGCGAGCGTGGCGGCTTGTTCGACCGTGATGGCGCGGCGTTTCTGCATGTTCACCCACTCCAGCCGCGAATGCGGACCCCAATCTTCGATCTGCACATAAAGCACGTCCGCGCCGATGAAAGATATGGTTTTGAGGAACGACTGGTGCAACCCTTCGATGGCCGTGCCCATAAGCGTGACGGTAACGATGCCGATGATGATGCCGAGCGTGGTGAGGACCGAACGAAGTTTGTTCGCGCGGATGGCTGACCACGAAATGCTCAAGCCCTCGCGCAATTCGGTGAGGAAGTTCATGGCGCAGTTCCGTCGGGCGCCGGAACCGCCCGTCCATCCGCGCCAGTTTTTTGGCCCTCGACCTTCGACTCTCGGCCGTCCATTCGTTCGTCGCTCGCGATCAAGCCATCCAGGATGCGGATGATGCGGCGCGCGTTGCGGGCCACCGCTTCTTCGTGGGTCACGACGATGATGGTGTGACCTTTTTGGAACAGCTCGTCGAAGAGCGCGAGAATCTCGCGGCCGGTTTTGGAATCGAGATTGCCGGTCGGTTCGTCGGCCAGGAGCAGGGAGGGGCGGTTGGCGAGCGCGCGCGCCACGGCCACGCGCTGGCGCTGGCCGCCGGACATTTCATTGGGCTTGTGATGAACGCGGTCGGCCAGCCCGACGCCGGCCAGGACTTCGAGGGCGATGCGGCGCCGTTCGGCGGCGGGCTTGCCCGAATAAATCAGCGGCAGTTCCACGTTGCGCAGCGCATCGGCGCGCGGCAGCAAATTGAAGGTCTGAAAAATAAAGCCGATTTCCCGGTTGCGGATTTCGGCCAGTTGATTGTCGCCCATCTCGCTCACCGAGACGCCGTTGAGTTCGTAGCGGCCCGCCGTCGGCGTGTCGAGGCAGCCGATCAGGTTCATGAGCGTGGATTTCCCGGAGCCGGACGGTCCCATGATGGCGACGTATTCGCCGCGCTGGATGTCGAGCGAAACCTCGCGCAGCGCGTGGATCGTTTCCCCGCCCATCTGGTAGCGGCGGGAAATGTTCTCAAGTCGGATCAGGCTCATCGCGGAAATCACGAATGCCAAAGGACGTAAGCCGGCTATGCGGGAGACGATCCGCCAACCGAAAACCAAAACCGCCGGCAGGAAAGCCACTCCGCACTTTCGGATTTTCGTTTTGTTCCGTGGTCACGGCTTCTTTCCCTCCTCGTCCTTTTTCAGCGGGCCTTTTGTGATTTTCTTGCCGTCGTCCAGATCGTGGCTGATGGCCCGGAAATCGCCGGACACAATCTCGTCGCCTTCCTTCAAGCCCTCCACGATTTCCCAGTGCGTGTCGTCGCTAAGGCCGGTCTTTACCGGAACCATTTTGACGTGGTCGCCGTCGACCACAAAAACCACGTCCACGGTTTTGGCCGCGGCGGCGGAGTTGGTGCCGCTGTTGGCGGGCGCGTTTGTCGGCGGATCGGCGGCGGCGACCGAATTGGTTTTGGATCCCGCTGCCGCCTTTGGTCGGGGCCTGGGCGGACGCGCCGTGACGCTGGCGAACGGCACCGCGAGCGTGTTGGTTTGGGAGCGCGTCTCGATTTCCGCCGTGACGGACATGCCAGGCCGGAACATTTCCTTTTCCTGCACGCGGAGGCGCACCTCGAATTTGGTCGCCTCCTGCGCGGAGGACGAGCCGCCGGAACCGAGCGCGTTCAATCCTTCCGACGAATTGGCCACGTCGGTGACCAGGCCGTTGAAGCTGCGGTCCTTGAACGAATCGACTTCCAGCCGCGCGTGCTGGCCGGGCTGGATCAACACCACGTCCATTTCCCCAATGTCGACGCGCGCCTCCATCACGTTTAAATCGGCGATGATCATGATGTCGGTGCCGGCGTTCTGAACCGTGCCCAGGACGCGCTCGCCAAGCTGGGAATTCAGCTTGCTGACCGTGCCGGTGAGCGGCGAGAAGATCGTGGTTTTATCCAGCGAATCCTGGGCGCTGGCGACGGAGGCTTTGGCGCTCTCGACCTGGTGCCGGGCGCTGTTGAGTTGCGCGGCGGCGATGTCCTTGGCGGTCTTGAAGCCGATGAAATCAGCATCGGAAATCAGCTTGTGCTCGAAGAGTTCCTTGTTGCGTTTGAAATCGGCCTCGGCCTTCTCCACGTTGGCTTCGCCGGTGACCTCGCCTGCCAGCGCCGATTCATATCCTGCCCGGGCCTGATTCAATGCTGCGATGTAAAAGTCCGGCTTAATCTTGAGCAGCAAATCGCCCTTGTTGACGTGCTGGCCTTCCTTGACCGGCAGTTCGATGATTTCGCCGCTGACTTCCGGGCTGATGTGGACCTGGAGCACCGGCTGGATTTTGCCGTTCGCCACGACGCGCTCGACCAGATTGGTGCGGATCACCTTTTCCGTCTGGACGGTGATGACCGGCTCCTTTTTCCCTAGAACGGCTAGGAGCGTCAACGCGAGCAGCCCGGCGCCGATGAGGGAGAAGACGATGAGTTTCCTGCGTTTTTTTGGATTTGCCATGTTGCCTTTCACTCAGACAGCGCCGCGGTGATTTCGTTTTGGTAAGGATGGCGACGGTTCATTATAGCAGTGACTTGCCGCGCCTATTTGAGTCCGCCCATCAACCCGGCGGCCAGCGCGCCCAGCGAGATTAGGATGAACTGTTGCGCAAGCCAGTAGCCCGCCACCAGCAGGAAGGCCCGGGGAAAGCGCACCGCCGCGAGACGCGACAGGCCCACGCCCAGCACCACGACGAACCACAGATTGAAAAAGTCCAGCGCCGCCAGTAGCGGATAAAACTTGTTGGTCGCACTGGCGTCCCCAAACGCCAGTGCGAGGCTGGCCGAGGAGGGCTTCCCAAAATTCACGGTGAGCAGCAGCGTGACCAGCCCGCCCAGCACGCTGATCATGGTGGCCAGCCCGGCCACCTCGACGGTTTTGAGATAGCTGATTTTCTTTTTCAGAACCAGCAGCCCGAGCAGCCACAGGATCAAAGCCCACCAAAACACCCGCGCGAAGCTGACGCACACCGCGCCAATGCTCCCGGTGATTTTCATGGTCGTCGGCCCGGAAAATCTTTCGGCCATGCCGAGAGCCTTGTCCGCGTCCGCCTGGGTCATCTTGCCGGCTTTGACCTGGTCGTCAAACATCCGGGCCTGCTGCTCGTGGATTTTCTGAATGATCGCCGGCTGCGAAAAAATGATGAACGCCGAGCCCACCCCCACGAGCGCCGCGAGCAACACCGGCACCAGCCAGTTGGCCGTGGATCCCGCACCGCGACTGACCTCCGCAAACACGTCGCCGGGCACAGCAAAGA
>Ga0209698_10000067_pt1 | contig 93247 bp, 91 predicted proteins | sample LitLauG_LLR_2012_FD_187203 | JGI IMG/M metagenome (GOLD analysis project Ga0209698, IMG submission 187203) | Freshwater sediment microbial communities from Pennsylvania, USA - Little Laurel Run_MetaG_LLR_2012 (SPAdes) (version 2) | ecosystem: Environmental > Aquatic > Freshwater > Creek >... | reverse complement strand
GGGGAAAGGCCGCCTTGTCGCGGGGGGGAGCGTCAGGCTTCTCCATCTTCTCAACCAGACGGTGATTGCGGGACACGACGTGCATCTCGGCCGGGAATCCGTCAACGGCACCCTGACCGCGGGGGGGATCATCGATGCGCCCGCCGCGGTGATCGCGGGAGGCGTCCTCCACGCGGACGGCGGGATCGTCGTGAACACGATTGGTTCGGCCGACGCCCTCCAGGCGAAAGTGCGCGCGGGGATGAGGGGGAGGATACTTGAGCGTCTCCCTGCCGCGGAGCGGGAGATAAAGCAGGCGGAAGCGCAGACCGTGGAACTCAAGGAGGCGGTCTACAGGCTCGTGCGGATGCAGATCGATGCGGGAACGCTCGACGCACAAAAGCAGGAGACGCTCCGGAAGCTTCAGCTCGCGCAGAAGCTTCTCCCGGAGCGCATCGCCCTGCTCACGGCCGAGGCCGCGGCCCTGAAAGAGTCCCTGAAGAAAAACCAGGACGTCACGGTGAAAGTGTTCGAGACCGTGTTCGAGAATACGATGGTGGATATCAACGGGTCGAAAAAGATCGTCGACGCGGCGCTCCGGGGCGTCATATTCCGGGAACGGAACGGCGCCATCGAGGTGACCTCGTGCTGAGCATGCGGCGTCAGACAGGCGGAGCGGGGAATGACCGATGAGGCAAGAAGAAATATCGCGGTATTGATTACCGACGACGATTCCGACGCGCGGCGTCACGCCGCGGAAGACCTCTCGGGTGAGCGCGGGCTGGCGCCCATCGCCGCGCTTGCCGCGGCGCTCCAGGACGCGAACAAAGGTGTGCGGGACACGGCATGCCGCTCTCTCCTCGTCATCGGGGGGGCCGATGCGGCGCGCGGAGTCGTGGAATACGTCTGCAGTCCGGACATCGTGACGCGGAACCTGGCCACCGACCTTCTCCGGCAGATCGGGGAGCCGGGGATACCCGCGCTCCTTCCCTACCTGAAGGACGCGGACAGCGACGTGCGCAAGGCCATTGTCGACGTCCTCGGTCTGATCGGAAGCGGTGTCCCGGCGGGACCCGTCATGGATCTGCTCCATGACCCCGATCCGAACGTGGTCGTCTCGGCCGTCGAAGCGCTCGGCAATATGCGCGCGCCTGATGCGCTCGCGGACCTTGAAGAGACGTTTCGCCGGTGTGCGTACGCGCGTCCGGCCGTGGCGGAGGCGCTCGGGAAGACGCGCGATCCCCGTTCGCGGGGGTTCGTCATGGCGCAGCTTAGCAGCGCCCTTGCGCACGCCGGGGACGACCCGCTCTCGCTGCTGGGTCTTATCGAAGCCGCCGGCGCGGTGGGTGACGGCGATGCGGTTGAGGTTCTTGAAGAGGCGTTCCGGCTCGTCCCCGCCGGACTCCGCGGTGCGGTCCTTCACGCGATCGGGGGGATCGTCTCGAGGACCGGCAGACCTTTTCCATCTCTCCCGGGCGCTGAGAAAGTCCTGGCCCGCATGCTGACCCGTGAGGATCTCCCCGTGCAGCTGAGCGCCGCGGCCTGGCTCGGGGGAGTCGACGGGGATCAGGCGCTGGACGCGATGGTGGAGGCCTACGGCGCCGGGCCGGAGCTTGACGGCGTTCTCGAAACCGCGCTCCTGGACAGGGCAGGGGCGCTTCCCCGGCTCGTTGCGGCCCTGGAAGCGGGAGCGGGAGCAACGGCGCGCGCCAAGGCGGCGCTCCTTTCGCAGCTTGTCATGGCGCGCATCAGGGCGATCATGCGCTCCGCCTCGTCCGGTGAAGACGAGAAGATTGTTTCCGCCGCGTTCGATGCCGTGGCGCATGCCTGGGAGGGAGCCGATCAGGACGCGCGTTCGTCGATCATCGATGCGATGTTCCGGCTGGACGGCGACCGGGCCGTGCAGTTCCTCGATGCGATACTCGAACAACCCGATCCGTGGCTGCGCATGCACGTGATCGAGGTGATCGCGGCGATTGCAGACAGCCGCGCCCCCGTCTACATCTCGCGTTTCCTTCGCGACGAAGACGAGATGGTGCGCGAGCTCGCGGAAAACGTGCTCCGCGCGAAGGGATTCGTGCCTGATGAAGCCTGAGAGCCGACCGAATCCCGGGTGTTCACCGGCGCCGAAGGGGCCGCCTCCGGTCATACCGCCGGCGGCCCTCCTGACCTGCACGTCGGGCGGTCCGAAGATGTCCGATGCGGTGTTCTTTGAATTGCGCGATTTCATCTGCGGCGTCACGGGGATCTACTTCCAGGATTCGAAGAAATACCTCCTGGAGGGGCGGCTCGGCAAGCGCCTCCAGATCCTCGGCATCGGAGATTTCGCCGAGTATCTCCGGATGCTCCGGTACGGCGCCGCCAGGCAGGAGGAGATGAAGTCGTTCTACGACGCGATAACGATCAACGAAACGTTTTTTTTCAGGAACGAGCCTCAGTTCGAAGCGTTCGAGAAGACGCTTGTCCCCGCAATCGTCGGGTCGAAGAAAACCAACGGACGGTCCAGGCTGCGGGCCTGGAGCGCTGCGTCCTCCAGCGGCGAGGAGGCCTACACGCTTGCGATGATCTACATGGAAAAGCTGAAACCGAGATACCCCGGGCTCGAATTCGAGGTCGTGGGGACGGATATCAGTCCCTCGGTTCTCGAAACGGCCCGCAAGGGGATCTACAGGGAGTACTCGGTGCGCAATACGCCGAAGCACTACATGGACAGGTACTTCGAGAACTGCGACGGGCGGCATGCGGTGCGGGAAGATGTGCGGCGCCTCGCGCGGTTCGAGCAGATGAATCTGTTCGACCAGCGGGCCATGCGGCAGATGATGGGATTCGACATCATTTTCTGCGCGAACGTCCTGATCTATTTCGACACGAAGTCCAAGATCCAGGTCGTATCGAACCTGTATGACAGCCTGAACAAAGGCGGCTATCTGTTCATAGGATACGCGGAGTCCCTGCACGGCATCTCCTCCGCGTTCAAGCTCCTGAATTTTCCGAAGACCGTAGCGTACAGGAAGGAGTAGCGGCCCATGGGGCAGTCCATACTCGTCGTCGATGATTCCGCCACCGTCCGGAAGTTCGTTTCCGCGTCGTTAACGATGCAGGGATTCAACGTGGTCGCGGCGTGCGACGGCATGGACGCGCTCGAGAAGCTCCCGTCCTGCTCGTTTGACCTCGTGATCACGGACCTGAACATGCCGAACATGGACGGGTTCGAGCTGATCCGCTCCCTGCGCGACAACCCGCAGTACCGGGACGTTCCGATCATCATTCTCTCGTCCCTGGCGGACAGCGCAAGCATGGAATCCGGGCGGGCCCTCGGCGTGAACGCGTATCTCATGAAGCCGTTCAGTCTGGAGAAGATTCAGTACGAAGTGTCGAAATTCATAAGCTGGGCGGACTGAGACCGCCGGAACTGCATCATTGTACGCGAAGGGTGAGGTGCTATGGCAAATACGAAGTTTCTGATCGTCGACGATTCGCTGACGATGCGCCGGATCGTCATCAATACACTGAAAAGCATAGGGTTCGAGAACGTCATCGAGGCGGCGGACGGGAAGGACGCAATGGCGAAATTGCTCAGCGAGGGGGCGGAGTTCCTCATCACCGACTGGAACATGCCGGAGATGAGCGGGCTCGACCTTGTGAAATGGACCAGGGCGAGCGAACAGTTCGCGGACATCCCCATCCTGATGATCACGACGCGCGGCAATAAGGACGACGTGATCGAGGCGATGAGAATGCGTGTCAACAACTACATCGTCAAACCCTTCACGGCTCCCGGGCTGAAGGAAAAAATCGATCAGATCCTCAAATCGGTCGGGGCGGCGTAAGAGGCGGGGGACCATCCAAATTGGAAAGGCGTTGAAAATGAAGGCTTCAAGAAAACCTGGTGTCCCGCGTGCCGCCCGTCCCTGCGGGGCACCCCCTGCGCGGGAATCGCTCGACATTTTCATGAAAGTCATCTCCGGGGTTATCCCCCTCCTGGATTCCGTGAAAGAATCGCTCGAGGAGAGCACCGGCAGCATCCCGAAAGCTTCCCGCCAGCTCGACAACGTCACGAAAGCCACGGAGACGGCGACAGTCGAAATCCTGGACCTTCTCGAGCGAATGTCCGCCCGCGTGGAGAGGATCGGGACCGCGTTTGCGGAAGTGCGCCTCGCGGGCCGCGAGGGGGAGACCCGCCTTGCCGCCATGGATCCGCTCATGGCGTCGCTGGCAGTCTCCCATCCGGAGGTGCACGCCCGCTGGAATGACTTCCGGAAATCCTCGTCATGCCCGGCGCTCCCGGCGGGGCTTGACGCCGAATTCGATGCCCTCAGGGGCGATACGATGGACATCGGCATGGCGCTGCAGGTGCAGGATATCACGACCCAGCAGATCGCGGGAGTTGCGCATCTGATCGAGTCGATACGGATGAAGCTCACGGACGTGCTGCAGGGCTTTACCGAAGGGGAGAGGCCGGCTCCGCCGGAGGCGTCGAAGTCCCGACCGGCCGATCCCAACGGCCGTTTCAACGGCGACGCGGAGTACTCACGTTCGCCGGACCGCCAGGAAGATGCCGACGCGATCGTCGAGCGCTGGAAGAGAGGAAACCATGTCTGAGAGCCCCGCTGCATTTGAAGAGGAGATGGCCGAGATACTCGAAAGCTTCATCGTGGAGACCCGGGAGATCCTGGAGCGCCTGGGGCAGGATCTGCTCACGCTGGAGAAGGGGACCGCCGACCGGGAAATGCTCAACACGATATTCCGGGCTGTGCACACCGTGAAGGGGACCTCCTCCTTCCTGGGACTCGAGCAGATGACGGAGCTCGCCCACGGGTTCGAAGATGTTCTCAACAAAGTGCGGAAGGGAGAGCTCACGGTCACCCCGTCCCGGATGGATGTCATGCTCGAGGCGTACGACCTCCTCCGCCACATTCTGAGAAATATCGAGGCGCGCAGGAACGAGCACGTTGATCTTGATGGCATACTCGGGAAACTGAAGGCCGCCGCGGACCCCGCGTTCTGCTCCGGGGAGCCGGCGGCGCCCTCAGCGGGAGGCGGACCTTCGAGACAGAGGTCGAACTCCGGTCCTCCGGCGAATCGGGAGATGCAGGAGATCGTCGCAGCGCCGGTGCCTTCCGCGGTGCAGGGACCCGCGGCGCGGTCCTCCGGGTCGCCTGCCGGCCAGTCGCCGCCTGCGAAACCCTCCGGGGATCCCGGGACCGTGGACACGACGATCCGGGTGGATGTCACCAGGCTCGATGCCCTGATGAACCTCGTGGGCGAGCTTGTCCTCGGGAGGAACCGGCTCGCGCAGATTGCGTTCGATCTCGGTCAGGAGAACGAAGGGATGGCCCTGGCCCGCGAGCTTGCCGCCACGAGCGCGCAGATCGATTTTGTCACGACCGAGCTCCAGATGGCGGTCATGAAAACCCGGATGGTCCCCGTGTCGAAGGTGTTCAACCGGCTTCCCAGGCTTGTTCGCGACCTGATGAAGGAGACGGGGAAGCAGGTCGACCTGCAGGTGAGCGGGGAAGAGACCGAGCTTGACAAGACGATCATCGAGGAGCTCACCGATCCCCTCGTCCATATCCTCCGCAACGCCGTGGATCACGGCATCGAGGTTCCGGAGGTGCGCGAGAGAGCGGGCAAACCGGCCCTGGGGACGGTCAGGGTATCCGCCGAACACGAGGGGAATCATGTCGTCATCCGCATCGAGGACGACGGCAAGGGCATGGACCCGGAAAAGCTGAAGGCGAAGGGAGTGGAGAAGGGGGTGATCACCGGGGCGCAGGCCCGCGAAATGTCCGTGGCCGAGGCGTATAACCTCATCTTCGTCCCCGGATTCAGCCTGGCCGCGAACGTTACGAATATCTCCGGCCGGGGCGTCGGGATGGACGTGGTGAGGACCAATATCGGCCGCCTGAAGGGGATCATCGAGATAACGTCCGGAATCGGCACCGGGAGCGTCTTTACGATCAAGCTCCCGCTCACCCTGGCGATCATCCAGGCGCTTCTCGTGCAGTCGGGAAAGGAGACGTTTTCGGTCCCCCTGGGATCCGTGCTTGAAGTCGTCAGGGTCCGCGCCGCCGAAATTGCGACAGTTCACGGCCGCGAAGTCATACGGCTGCGCGACGCCGTCCTCCCGATCGCACGGCTCGATCGGGTGCTCAACGTCCCCTCCGGGGGCGCGGGGGGAGACTGGATCTACATCGTCGTCGTCGGCGTCGCGGAGAAGAAACTCGGGATCATCGTGGACGGGCTCACCGGCCAGAAAGAGGTGGTGATCAAATCGATGGGCGCATACCTTCGCGGGGTCCACGGCATTGCCGGATCGACGATACTCGGCGACGGCAGGGTGATCATGATCCTCGACATTGTCGAGTTCATGAACCTCTTCGCATCGATGAACTGAACCACGGAGAAGGAAGAATGAACCTCGCGCTCGCGCCCCTGCCTCAGCGGACCATCAACGTTGTCGTGATCGACGACTCGGCGTTCATGCGGAAATCGATTTCCATGATGCTCGAATCCGATCCGGGGATCAAGGTCGTCGCGACGGCGCGGGACGGCCGTGACGGCATCGACAAGATCCGGGAGTTCCGTCCGGACCTGGTGACGCTCGACATCGAAATGCCCGTGCTGGACGGGCTCTCGGCGCTGAGGATCATCATGAAGGAAATCCCGCTCCCGGTGATCATGATAAGCTCGCTGACGAGCGAGGGCGCGCAGGCGACGCTCGATGCGCTGAATCTCGGCGCGGTCGATTTCATCCCCAAGGAGCTCTCGTACGTCTCGGTGGATATCCGGAAGATCAGGGAAGAGCTCATTGCCAAAGTGAAGACGATCGCCGGAAGCCGCCCGTTCCGCAGGCGCCCGCCGGGAATCCCGCTCCGCGCGGCGTCCCCTGCGCCGCCCGGGCGCGGTCATCAGGCCGCACCGGGATGGAACATCCCCGCGGGTGCCGGGAAGAACCTGAAGGCGGTCGTGCTGGGAATTTCGACCGGCGGCCCGTTTGCGCTTCTGCAGACGATTCCGAAGCTCGGGGCGGACTTTCCCCTGGGGATCGCGATTGTGCAGCATATGCCCCCCCGGTTCACAAAATCGCTCGCCGATCGGCTTGACAGCCTGAGCGCCCTGAACGTCCGCGAGGCGGCGGACGGGGACGTCCTCGCCCCCGGGACGGTCCTTCTGGCTCCGGGGGGACAGCACATGACGTTCCGCCGCAGGGGGGGGAGCGTCGTCGCGACGATCGGGGCCGAGCCATCCGGTTCGATCTACAGGCCGTGCGCGGACATCATGTTTACATCGGCGGTGGAGACGTTCAACGGCCCTCTGCTCGGCGTCATCATGACCGGCATGGGGAAAGACGGTCTGGAGGGACTCAGGCGCATCAAACAAAAAGGGGGGACGGTGATCGCGCAGGATGAGGAGTCCTGCGTGGTGTACGGCATGCCGAGAGCCGCAGTGGAGGACGGGGTCGCCGACGCGATTCTCCCCCTGGAAGCGATTCCGGCCGGCCTGACGCGTCTCTTTGACTGAGGAGGTGGAAAATGCAGAATAATCCGACAAGCGGCGACTTTATGCCCCTCGGGGCCTGCCAGGGGGCGTTTCGCCGGGGGGCCCGGGCCGGCGGGAACGTGATAAAATCGGATGCGGTCGCCGTCAGGGAGAGCAGCGTCGTCGCTCCGGTCGACGACGGCGAGCCGGATATCCTGGTCCACCGCGAAGGGGACCGGATCGCAAAGATTGAATTTACATGCAGGTGCGGCCGCACGTCCGCCGTCTCCTTTGACTACGACTGACGCGGCGGGCCGGCGGAAAACGGAACGATCCCATCAACAATCACGGGGAGATGACAATGGCATTGATGCCGTGGAAGGACGAATACAGCGTGAAGATCGGGGCGATCGACGAACAGCACAAGAAGCTCGTGGATTTGCTGAATCAGGTACACGAGGCCACCCTGGCCGGCAGGGGAAAGCTTGTCGTGGGGAATATCCTCTCCGAGCTCTTGACGTATACGAAAGTGCACTTCGCCGCGGAAGAGGAGCTCATGAAGAAGCACGCATATCCGGAGTTGAACAGTCACAGGGCCGAGCATGACGAGCTTGTCAGGAAAGTCGAGGAGTTCAAACAAAAACACGCGGCCGGCCGCGTGACGATGTCCGTGGAGATCATGCAGTTCCTGATGGACTGGCTCACCGAGCATATCCTGGGAGTAGACAAGCGCTACAGCGCTTTCCTGAACGGCAAAGGCGTATCCTGATGACGGCGGTAACGGTCACGGCGATCAATTGCCGGGGCGCGGCAGCACAACGGGGCCGTTCAGGATGGTGACTGCCGCCGGACCCTCACCTTTTTGTCGGCGGACTCGCCCCGGAGAAGCTGCCTGAGGATGTTCACCGAGGTGTCGGAGAGTGTGAATCCCGACCGCGCAAGACACTGTCCCCCCGGGGAGAGAATGTCCTCGAGAACGACCATGCCCCGTTCCAGACCCCCGATTTCGATTTCGGTCTCGACGTCGGACCCCGGGCGTGCCGGGGCGCCGTTGAGCATCCGGGCGATGATTGCGTTGTCGTACTTCCCCGTTTGTTCCATCATCCTGTTGAGGACCTCCGAGCCCTTGAAGTTGGGGCTCGAGAGTCTGTCAAGCCCGACCAGGATATGAAGCAGGCGGGCGCCCAGCGGGATTTCGGCGCCCTTGACGAATTCGTCCGGCGGATCCCCGCTTCCGTTATAATCCTTCGTCTGGAGCCGGAGAATGCGTGCAACTTCCCCGAACCGCGGGATGTCCTTGACCAGCCCGGCGGCCAGGAGATGGTGGTTCCGTGCCTCCGGAAAGCGGCTGAGCGAGCCCAGCCCCTGCTTGTTGAGGGAGATCTGGATCCAGGGAGGGAGGACGGCAATGCCCAGGAAACACAGATCGATGGCCCGTGCCGCGTTCCACTTCTCCCCGGGGGTGATCTCAGGCATCAGCTCGAGCACCGCCCTGCCGAGCTGGCGGATGCGCCCCGCGTGCGCCGCGGCGTCGGCGTTCACGAATTCCAGGAGATCGCCGAGAATCCGTACCGTTGCGCCCACGGTCCCGTCGAGCATGTCATTGAGCGCAATGTTCGCCGCGGCGAGTTCCTCCGTGAGAAACTGTTTTTCCTGCGCGAGGTTGTAGCGCTCGATGCAGTCCGAGGTAAGCCGGCGAAGCTCGTCATCCTTCCATGGCTTCGCGACGTAGTGCGCGATCCCCCCGATGTTGATCGCACGCGTGGTATCCAGGTGCTCCGAGAACCCCGTCACCATGACCCGGACGGTGGCGGGGTGGATTCGTCCCGCGGCTTCCAGGACCCCGACGCCGTCGAGGCCCGGCATCCGCTGGTCGGAGAACACGACGGCAAACGGTCCGTCGCTCACGAGGACCTGCTCGATGCAGTTGGAATCCTGCAGGACGTGGGTCGTCACGTCCTCCTTCCTCATGAGCGACGTAAATGCAGAGAGCAGTGCCGGCTCGTCGTCGACGTAGAGAATGCGTTTGACAGGTGTGTACGTTCCCATGGGTTCTCCCGCGTGAATATCATGATAGGGTGTCCGGGTTCATTGCAGGGCCGTCGCGAGCGTCGTGTGCAGCGTCCCGGCCGTATACGGCTTTCTCAAAAATGCTTTCACGTTCTGATCCGCCTGTGTGAAGCGCAGGAGCCCATCGTCGGTCTATGGTTTCTCCGTTGTGAGCTCCGCCGGGAGTTCTGACGCGATCTTTTCCCGCCACTCGGACACCAGAGGGGTGATTGCCGGATCGTGGGGCGCCAGGGGATCGCTCCCCTCGAGGATCCCCGCGATCTGCAGGACCTGCACAAAGGCGTTCCCCTCGCACCGGCGGTGGTGCTGCGCCACTCCGCTGACGATGTCCGACGGCAGGTTCCAGTATTCGAGCAGCGCCGCGCCGACGTCGTCATGCGTGATGCCGAAGACGCTGGCGTCCGCTTCATAGCGGGTCATCGCGCCGCCGTTGCAGAGCTCGATGAATTGAGCGTACTTCTCCTCTTCGGAGCACATGCGGACGGCGAATCCGATATCCTGGAGAAGCGAAGCGATGTGGACCTGGTTTGCCGGCCCGAACCCCGGCCACTGCTTGACGATCAGTTTGACGATCGTCGAGCGTTTGACGGCCTGGGTCCAGAGCGCGTCGATCTGCTCCTCGGCCATCGCGCTCGACGTGTTGTTGAAACCGTGAAATGCCTCCATCGCGGCGACAAGACCGGCCACGTATTCTGTGCCGATGAACGTCACGGCCTCGCGGACGGTCGTCACCGATTTGCGGGAGGAATAATAGACGGAGTTCGCGACCCGCAGCAATTTCGCCACGATCGGGGGGTTTGTTTCAATCTCCTTTGCAAGGATGTCGAGGGAAACATTGGTCCGCGAGAGGAGCTCGTGCAGTTTGCTCTGGAAATTCGGCGATGAGGGGATCGAATCGATGGACCCGAGTATCTTTTCGAGCCGCTGCCGCCGCAGGTCGCTGAGGCGGGCAAGCGACTGCTCGACGAGTGCTTTGAGCTCAGGATCGTTCCAGGGCTTGAGGATGAAGTGCTGCGCGAGGCCTTTCGCGAGGGCGTTCATGACGATGGTCTTGTCCTCGTATCCGCTGAGGATGAGACGGACGGCCCCCGGGTTGACTGCGGCGACGCGGTTCAGGAATTCCACGCCGGTCATCTCCGGCATCCTGAGGTCGGAGATGACGAGGTCGACGTGAACGCTCGAAACGAACTGCAGCGCCTCTCTGGCGTTTCCGAACGCGTGGAGATGGTGTCCGGATCTCCGGAAGAGACTCCGGAGTGAGGAAAGGATGGCCTCTTCGTCGTCGACGAACACGATGGTACGGGGCTGCGATTCCGCCGCGGGGGCGGGCCCGGGGCCCTGTGGTGGTGCGTTCATCCGGTTTCCTCCTGAGTCGCCTCCTGGTGCACGGGCAACTCGATTGTCATCCTCGTGCCGCAGCCGGGCTCGCTGTGTGCCGAGAGGGTTCCCCTGTGCCGCTGGACGATGGTCGTGGAAATCCACAGCCCCAGCCCCGTTCCCTTTCCGACGGGCTTTGTCGTGAAGAAGGGATCGAAGATTCTCCGCAGGTTGGCCTGGGGAATGCCCGACCCGGTGTCCTCGATGTCGATGACGACGCCGGCGTCATCGAGGCGTGTCCGTATGGTGATGGTCCCCTTGTCCGGGATCGCGTGTGCCGCGTTGACGAGCAGGTTGACGAGGACCTGTTTGATCTCGCCGATGTTGCACTCGACGGCGGGGAGAACGCCGAAGTCTTTCTGGATGGTCGCCTTGTACTTGAGCTCGTTCCACGTGAGGTTGAGCGAGTCGTCGATCGCCGCGTTGATGTCCGCCTCCTCGAACCCGCTGTTCGCCAGGTGGGTGAACCCTCTGAGCCGCTCCACGATGCTGCGGATCCTGTCGGTCCCGTCCGTGGTGTGCTTCATAAGCGTCGAGAAATCTTCGATGACGAACTGAAGGTCGGCCGCTTCCTCTGCCTCCTTCAACGTGCCGGCCAGGGCCGCATAGCGGGGATCCCGGCTGATCTCGTCCCGTACCGGGGCCCACTTCTTCACGAGGGTGAGCACCTCGTCGAAATATTCCTTGAACCGGTTGAGGTTGCTGGAGACGAAGGCGAGGGGGTTGTTGATCTCATGCGCGATCCCCGCCGTGAGCTGACCGATGGAGGCCATCTTTTCCGATTGGACGAGACCTGCCTGCATCTGCTTCATGTCTTCCAGCGTCTTTTCCAGCTCGATGTTCCTCTGGCGGATCTGGTTCTGGAGGTAGAGCCGTTCTTTCTCCTGCGTGTTCCTGTCCGTGACATCCCGCATGACGGCCACGATGCGCCCGCCTGACTCGATGTCAAGGACGCTCATCGCCGCCTCTTTATGCCTCCATGTCCCCCCGGTGGCGCGAAGCCTGAACCCGACGGACTGACTCTCATGGTCGGCGAAGATGTGCTCCAGGCGTCGTTGCATCCTCTCCCTGTCGTCCGGATGGATATACGCGAACAGGTCGGTTCCCGTGACGTCGTCGACGCCCAGTCCCTCCCGGCGGCATGACGCGCTCGCATACTGGCAGATCCCCGCCCGGTCGATCACCAGGATCAGGTCCGCCACGTTTTCGGAGATCAGGCGGAACCGTTCTTCACTCTCCCGCAGCGCCATTTCCGCTTTTTTCCGGGGAGTGATATCCCGCAGGCACTCGATCCCTCCGGTGATCACGCCGTCCGAGTCGCGCAGGACGGTCGCCGTCACGTCACAGTACGCCTTCCCCCCGCCCCCTGTGCCGACGTACGTCTCCGCGGAGATTCTGTCTCCCTGCCGTACGAAGCCCGGGTACAGCGCTTCGGTCTCCCGGGAATTCCCCATGACGATGTCGATGAGGATCGGACGCCGCACGCCGTAGAACGGGAGCGCGTATTCGTAGTCGCCTTTGCCGATCATGTCGCCGGCGCTCACCCCGGTGAGCTCTTCCATTGCCCTGTTCCAGGCGACGATGGTCCCCTGCCGGTCGATCACGAGCGTGGCTTCCGGGAAGAATTGCATGATCTCCGAAAGACGCCGTTCTGACTCCCGCTGGATGGCTTCCTGCTCCTTGCGCTTCGTGGTATCGCGGACCACGGCGACGAAATACTCCCTGTCCAGGTGGACGAGCTTGACGTTCGCCTCGACGGGGAAAATGGATCCGTCCTTCCGCCGGTGCACCGAATCGACGACGATGAATTCGGATTCCTGTGCCTGCGATCTGTTCGTGCCGAAGACCTGCGGGTTGATTTCCGGGGCGATGTCAAAGACGGTCAGGGCGAGCAGTTCCTCGCGGGTGTATCCGAGGACGACCCAGGCTTTCTCGTTTGCGTCGATGATCTTCCCGGTCGCAGGGTCAAGGACCTCGATCGCGTCGCTCGAATGATCGATGAGCGTCCGGAACAGCTTGAGCGATTCCTCGACGTGCTTCTTGTGCGTGATATCGCGCGAGGTGCCGATCAGGCCGACGATTGCGCCTGCGTCGTCGCGCAGCGGGAACTTGGAGGTCAGGGACCAGCGCTTTTCTCCGTCCTTCCCGACGCTGTATTCCTCCCTGTCGACGACCGGTACGCCGGTGGTGATGACCGTTTGATCGTCGGCATAAAACGCTTCGGCCACCTTCCGCGGGTAAATGTCAAAATCGTTCTTCCCCAGTGCCTCGGATTCCGCGCGCAGCCCCATGCTGTGCACGTCCGCCATGTTGGACACCGTCTTTCGCGAATCCCTGTCCTTGACGAAGATGGGATCGGGGATGTTGTCGATCAGCGTCCTGAGCAATATCCGCTCATGCCGGAGGGCGCATTCGATGACGTGTCTGTAGATGCCCATCTCGATCGCCGTCCGCAGCTCCTGGGACTTCGCCGGCTTGATGAGGAAGCCGGTCGGGGAAGCGCTCTTGGCGCGCTGGAGCGCGGCGTCGTCCGCGTCTGCGGTGAGGAATACCACCGGGATAGTGAACGATTCACGGATGCGGGCGGCTGCCGATATCCCGTCCATCGCGTCCGCGAGCGCGATATCCATGAGGACGAGATCCGGACGGGTCTGTTCGGCAAGCCGGATGGCCTGTTCGCCCGAAATCGCGCGTCCCGCGACTGCATACCCCAGCGACACGAGTTGACGTTCGATCACGAGCGCCTGGGAGTCCTCGTCTTCGACGATGAGAATCTTTGAATGTGCCATGTTCCAATAATAAAGACAGCATAGCCACGCAACCGCCTGACGCTCCCCGCGCAGGAAGCGCGGACGGAGGAGCCCTTCGCGTATCAGCGAATGTCGTGCCAGAGGCGGTCCCCTTCCCCGGCGCATACCCTCAGGGGAACGATGTTTGAGCGGGAGAAAGGCCCGGCGACGGCCGGTTATTAGAGTCGTCCTTACAAAGCCCGTTTTTCCGGATGATGAACCGCCTCTTGCGGCGATCTGCCGAAAAACCTCCTCCACCTGGCTCATAGTAGCCACGGCCGGAACCCGGAGTTCCGCCGATTTCCTCTTCCCGGTCCCCGATGTGCAATTCCGTGCTTCGTTCGGAATGATTCCCTTCTGGCACCGCGATTGATAGAGACGAACTGCCGGGTGAATCCCGACCGGCACGACAAAAGTACAGGATGGATCCATGAAGATATCAAGAACAGTACAGCTTGGCGGCGCGGCGTTCTTCGCCGGGTTCGTCACCGCCCTGGTGGCCGCGATGGTCGTGACGAAACGCAAGAACAGCCCCGGTACCGGGGCGGGCGATGTCAGCGGAGAGCTGGAGGATATGCTGGGCATCTGAAGCCCGGCACCGGGAAGGAACACGGAGGTTTCCCCCCTGATCAAAGCAACGCATGAGGCGAATTGTCCACGCCGGAATCCGCAGAGAGTCCGGCAGAGATACGGGTACGACGCCGGACCGTGAAACTCTTCGACGCAACAAAAATACCTCTTCTGAGCAAGGCGCTGGATGCCTACAGCCTCCGGCACAGGACGATCTCATCGAACATTGCCAACATCGGATCTGCCGGCTACAGGCCGGGTGTCGTGTCATTTGAGGATCAGCTCGCCGCGTCCCGATCCGGGGCGAACGTCGCGGTTGCCGTGACGGACCCCCGTCACATTGCCGTCGGTGGAGAGGGGCCTGCTGAGGTGACTCCCGTCGTGCGCGAAGTCCCCGCCGGTCCCGGGACGCCGTTCGATCCGGACGCAAGCGGCGCCAACGGCGTCGATATCGACAACGAAATGGCCGAGCTCGCCAAGAATCAGATCCGGTTCAACTATGCGGCGCGGCTCATCGCCGGGACGTTCAAGGACATCCAGGAGAGCATACGGGGGACCGAATGAAGATTGAGAGCATGTTTGCGGGGCTGAACATAAGCTCGGCAGGCCTTTCCGCGCAGCGGAAGAAGATGAACGCCATCGCAAGCAATCTGGCGAACGCCGAAACGACGAGGACGGAAAAGGGGGGCCCCTACCGCAGGAAGATGGTGCAGCTGAAGGCAAAAGGTGAGCACCTGTTTGGATCGGTGCTCCGTCAGGCCGGCCTGCGGCTTACGACGACAAACCAGGCGCATATGTCGGACGTCCCGTTCGCGTCGGGCGGGACGGACCAGGTCGACGAGTCCATTACGGCGACGGAGTCCGAAGACACGGCCCCTCCCCGCACGGTATACGATCCCGGGAACCCGGATGCGAATCCGGACGGCTATGTGAACATGCCGAACGTGAACATTGTGACGGAGATGGTGGGGATGATGTCCGCCTCACGCTCGTTCGAAGCGAATGTTGTTGCGATTGACGCCGCAAAATCGATGGCCAAGGATTCACTGGAGATCTGACATGGAGATCAAGGGTGTCGGTGCATTTACGGGTTCGGTGAAACCTGCGGGAAAACCGCAGCCTCCCGTCCCGGCGGAAGATCCCGCCGTCAAGGGAAGCCTCCCGGCAGAGGCGCCCTCCGTCGGCGCGCCCGCGGGACGCGCGCGCGTCCGGGCAAGGGACCTTCTCTCGGAGGACGAACAGCGGTTCCTGGAATCCCTCTTCCCGGGCGCCACGGACGGCACCGGAGCGGTGGAGGCGTACGCGGGGAAAGGCCGCCCGGGGGCTGTCCCTCCGGGATCGCTCGTGGACCGGAAAGGATAGCGCGATGAACGTCAATCAGGTTCTGACGCTCCTCCCCCGGAGCGGGGAAGCGGGAAGGAAGGGGGAGCTGGAACAGGCAATCACCGAGACGAACGCCACCTTCGGCGAGACGCTGGCAAAGGCGGTCACCGACGTCAATGCCCTCCAGACGCAGGCGGGAAACGCCGTCGAGAGCATGGTGAAGGGGGAATCGGTCGATCTGCACGAGGTCATGATCGCGGTCGAGAAGGCGAAGACGAGCTTTGAACTCCTGATGGAAATCCGGAACAAGACGATAAGCGCGTACCAGGAACTTATGAGACTTCAGGTATAATCGATGGCCGACTATCAGTCCGGCGCGCAGCAGCAGCTTGCGGGGGTCCTCCGCAGGGCCTCCCTGGGGCAGAAAGTCCTTCTCGTCGTCGTCGCCCTCGGGGTCATCGGGGCGATCATCGCCATGGTCACGCTCGTCAACCAGCCGACCTACGCGACGCTGTTCAACAACCTGAACGCCCAGGATGCGGCGAAGATCGTCGATAAACTGAAGGAGAAAAGCGTTCCCTACAGGCTCGACGACGCCGGCAAATCCATCCTCGTCCCGCGGGAGCAGGTCTACGAGCTCCGGCTCTCGCTTGCCGGGGACGGCCTTCCGCAGTCGAGCGTCATCGGCTATGAGATTTTCGACAGGACGAATCTCGGGGTTTCCGATTTTGTCCAGAAAGTGAACTATCGCAGGGCCCTGGAAGGGGAGCTCGCGCGGACGATCCTGCAGCTCGACGAAGTGGAGGGGGCCCGCGTGCACCTGGCGCTGCCGGAAAAAGCCCTCTTCAGGGAGGACGAGAAGCCCGCGACCGCCTCGGTGGTCCTGAAGCTCAAATCGGGAAAGCCTCTCCGCCATGAGTCGGTGCAGGGGATCGCCCACCTTGTCTCGAGCAGCGTGGAAGGGCTCCAGTCCTCGGACGTCTCGATCGTCGATTCGCGGGGGATACTCATTTCCGACAATGCGAAAGGGAATTCCGCCGCGGCGATGACCTCCACGCAGTACGAGCTCCAGCAGCAGGTGGAAACGTATCTCGGCCGCAAGGCGCAGTCGCTCCTGGAAAGTGTCGTCGGGACGGGGAACGCCGTCGTGCAGGTGAGCGCCGACCTCGACTTCCGGCAGGTCGAGCGGACGCTCGAGCAGTACGATCCGGAGAACAGCGCCGTGCGGAGCGAACAGATCGCGGAGGACAAGAGCACGACAGGGGACTCGGCGCCCCCCTCCACGCATTCGAGCACGGTCACGAATTACGAGGTGAACAAGACCGTCGAGCACATCGTCGAGAATATGGGGAACATCAAACGGCTCACGGTCGCCGCGCTCGTCAACGGCACGATGAAACCCGTGGAGAAGGACGGGCAGAAGACGACGGAGAACGTCCCCCGCCCGAAAGAGGACATGGACAAAATGACGGAGCTCGTGAAGGAGTCGGTGGGGTTCAATCCCCAGCGCAACGACGAGGTGACGGTCACCAACCTGTCGTTCGGCACGCCGCTCGGGGAGCAGGACTTCGTGTACAGGCAGTCTCCCCCCCTGTCCGACTATAACGACATCATCGAAAAGGTCTTCCTCGTCGCCGCGATGGCGGGGGGCGTCGTGCTGATACGCTCGCTCCTCGGCCGGCTCCGCGTCAGGGTGGGCGACAGGAATCTGGGGTTCTCGACCGCCACGGACGCGGCGGCCGCCGAGCTCAGGAAACGGCGGGAAGGGATCCGTCTCCCCTCGCCGGACGAGGAGATCTCCCCCGAGGCGCTGATGCGGGCGGAGAAGCGCAGGCGCGTGACGGAATACATCATGGACAAGCCGACGGAGACGTCGCGCCTCCTGAAGGTGTGGCTCGCGGAAGACTGATACCGACAAACGCAGGCAAGGATAACGATCACGTATGGCTCAGGCAGTTCAGAAGGCTGACAGGTTCACGGCGCGGCAGAAGGCGGCGCTCCTGATGCTCTCCCTCGACGTGGAGACCGCCACGAAGCTGATGCGCCAGCTCAGCCAGGAGGAGATCGAGTCCCTGACGATCGAGATTTCGAACGTCAAGGGGGTCTCCTCCGGCGTCATCGACCAGGTCATGGACGAGTTCCACCAGCTTATCACGGCCCAGGAATACGTTATCCAGGGGGGGATCGACTACGCCCAGAAGCTCCTGGAAAGTTCGCTCGGGTTTGCGAAGGCCACGGATGTGCTCGACAAGGTGAAGGCCCTGACGCACGTGCGGGGGTTCGGCGCGCTCAAGAAGGCGGACGGGGGCCAGCTGGCGAGCTTCCTGCAGAAGGAGCACCCGCAGACGATCGCGCTGATCCTCTCGAATCTTACGCCGGACCAGACCGCGCAGGTGCTCACGGAATTCCCCGATGATCTCCGGAACAACGTGTCCTACCGCATGGCGACGCTCGGGAAGGTCTCGCCGACCCTCCTGAAGGAGGTCGAAGACGTCGTGGAGGAGATCGCGCAGAACGAGATCAGCCAGAGTCTGAGCCTGATGGGGGGTGCGAAGGCCGTCGCCTCGGTGCTGAACAAATGCAACAACGCGACCGCCAAGACCATTCTCGAGACGATCGAGCAGCAGGATTCGCAGCTCGCGATGGAGATCAAAAGGCTGATGTTCATGTTTGACGATCTCATGTTCGTCGACGATAGGGGGATCCAGCGGGTTCTCCGTGAGGTCGACAAGAAGGAGCTCGCCCTCTCCCTGAAGGTGTGCGACGACAAGCTGAAGGACAAGATTCTCCAGAACATGTCGGAACGCGCGCGGGACCTTCTCAAGGAGGAGCTGCAGTACATGGGCCCCGTCCGCCTCAAAGAGGTGGAGGAGGCGCAGACCAGGATCGTCGATATCGTCAAGCAGCTCGAGGATTCTGGAGAGATCGTGATCGCCGGGAGGGGCGGAACGGAGGAAGTGTTTGTCTAACATCGTCAAAATACGGACGGGAGCCTCCGGCATCCGGGTGCGCCGGTCCAGGGAGAGCGCTCACGATCTGCCGGCGGTCGCGCCGTCGGAACCGGGGCTCCTCAGGGAGGCGCCCGCGCAGGCACCACCCCGGATCCCCGCGGAGGCCGCCGGGGAGTATGAGCGGGGGTTTGCCGCCGGGGTGGCGGACGCCGAGGCACGCCTCACGGCCGCGTATGGCGAGCGTCTTGCCGCCCACACGGCCCGGATCGAATCCCTCCTCACGACGATGCAGGGACAGCTCTGGCACCTGTACGAGAGGATCGAGAGGGATGCGTTCCGGTTCGCCCTTGCCGTGGCGGGGAAGATCATCAAGCGCGAGGTGCGCGTGGACGACGGGACCGCCGTCCGGCAGATACAGGACGCGCTCAGGAGGGTCGTCGGCGTGGACGCGATAAAGCTTCGCGTCAACCCCGTGGACGAACAGGTCATCCGCGAGCACCGCCCGGCGATACTCGCTTCCGCCGAATCCGTGCGGGAGTTCATCGTGGAGCCGGACGAGAGCATCGAGCCGGGGAGCTGCATCGTGGAATGCGCTTCGGGAAACGTGGATGCCCGCTGGGCGACGCAGCTCCGGCAGGTCGAGGCGGCGCTCTTCGGAAGAATATCCGGCATCCTGGGAGAACAGCAATGAACGCGGAGCCGGACATCGTCGGGAGCGCGGAACTCCGCGCCTCGTCGGGGACCCTCGAGGCGTACATGACGCGCCTGGACCAGGTCGATCTCCTGAAAGTAAACGGAAAGGTCGAACAGGTCATCGGGCTCGTCATCGAATCCGTCGGCCCGAACTGTTCGCTCGGCGACGTCTGCATGATCAAATCGCGCGAAGGGCACGATCTCTGCCTCTCCGAGGTCGTCGGCTTCAGGAGCAACAGGGTCCTCTCCATGATCCTTGGGGACGCGTCGCGCGTCGGGCCCGGGAGCGAAATCGTGGCGACGGGGAGGTCCCTCTCGATTAACGTGGGGAAAGAGCTCCTGGGACGCGTCATCGACGGCCTCGGCCGTCCCCTGGACGGCAGGGGTCCGATCGTCACGGACGAGGTGCGTTCCATTTACGCTGCGCCTCCCAATCCCCTCTCGCGCAGGCGGATCACGGAGACCGTGGCGACGGGAATCCGCTCGATCGACACGCTGCTCACGCTCGGGAAGGGGCAGCGGGTCGGCATATTCGCGGGGTCCGGCGTGGGGAAAAGCGTCACGCTCGGCATGATCGCGAGGAACACCAGTGCCGACGTCAACGTCATCGCGCTCGTGGGAGAGCGGGGGAGGGAAGTGACGGAATTTCTGGACCGGGAGCTCGGCCCCGGGGGTCTTCGCCGCTCCGTGGTGATCGTGGCGACGAGCGACCAGGCGTCGCTCATCAGGTTGAAGGCCGCCTTCATGGCGACGACGATCGCCGAATACTTCCGGGACGCGGGGATGGACGTGATGCTGATGATGGACTCCGTCACCCGCCTCGCCATGGCGCAGCGCGAAGTGGGCCTGGCGATCGGCGAGCCGCCGACGACGAAAGGGTACACCCCTTCCGTGTTCGCCATGCTTCCGAAACTCCTCGAGCGCGCGGGCAATTCGCGGTCGGGGAGCATCACGGGGATCTACACCGTTCTCGTGGAGGGGGACGACATGACGGAGCCCGTGGCGGATGCGGTCCGCTCCATACTCGACGGGCACATCGTCCTCTCCCGCAGGCTCGCCTCCGCGGGGCAGTACCCGGCGGTCGACGCGCTCGAGAGCATTAGCAGGGTCATGCCCGCGGTGACGACCCCGGCCCACAGGGCGGCCGTCCACCGGTTCCTCGACATGATGGCGACGTACAGGGAATCCGAGGACCTGATCAACATCGGGGCATACGTCAAAGGGAGCAACCCGCGTATCGACAGGGCGCTTAGAAACTGGGACGCGATGCGGGAATTCCTCCGGCAGGACTCGAACGAAGAAGCGGAATTCAACGGAAGCGTCGGGCGGCTTCTCGATCTGATCGCCCGTGCGGGTATAGTGTAACTCCAGGAGAACACAATGCGGGTTGCTCCTTCACGGCTGCAGACGGTCATACGGGTCAAGGATATTCAGGTCAAGGGCGCCCAGAGGGAGCTGGCGCAGATCAAGGTGAAGAAGGACCAGGAGCAGGGGGCGCTCGATGTCCTCCAGGAGCAGAAAAGCTCGGCGATGTCCGACGCGGCGCGGACGATGAAGTCGCGCGCGCGCGATCTCCAGACGAGCCAGGCGTTCCTGCAGAGCCTCACCCGGCAGATCAAGGACCAGCAGGATACGGTGCAGACGGTGACCGATCAGGAGGATTCCAAGAGGGGGGAGCTCGTCGAAAAGACGAAATCCCGGCAGATGATTTCAAAGATCGAAGAGAAGCGCCAGGCGGAACAGGCGAAGGAAGACGACAGAAAAGCGCAGCGCGTGATCGACGTGCTGGCGCAGCGCGTCCGGACCGACAAATAACCCGTGAAATCGATACTTCCATATCTGCTGCTGATGACGGGAACGCTCGTCGCCTCCCTCGCCATAATTGCGGGGATCTACTTTTTGAGGCCGCAGCTCCTTGGCGTGGTGCCGAAATCCCCGCAGACCGTCGCGGTCCGGGACAGTGGCGCGGTGAAATCTCCCCTTGCCCCCCCTGCGGTTGCCCAGAAATCCGATTCGACGGGGGGAAAATCCGACTCGACGGTCCACGGACCGTCCGCCCCCCTGAAGGGGGACGCCGCGGCGTTCCTCGCAGACAGCATACGGTCGCTCATGAGCCGCATTGACGATCAGCAGAAAACGATCGCGCGGCTTACGGCGAAAGGCGCGCAGGCGGACTCCCTCCCGAAGGTGACGGTCTCCGACAGCGCCCGCGCAAAGGATTCGAAGTCGTTTGCAAAGATGCTCGAAGCAATGCCCGCGGAGCAGGCGGTGCGCATACTCAAGGGACTTGACGACAGGGAAGTAAGGGCGGTCCTGCTCGCCGTCAAGAAACGTCAGGCCTCAAAAATACTCAGCGCGCTGGATCCGGAGCGCGCCGCCCGCATGATGAGGACAATGCAATGATACGATTCATGAGCTTGATTCGCCCGGCAGGTCAACCGGCCCCGGCTACGCCGCCGGCCGGCACCGCGCCTGCAACAGGAGGTCAGCCGGCCAATTTCTTCGCCGCGCTTGTCAGGAAGCTCCTCGGCGATCTTGGAGGGGGAACGGCTGTCGCCGCGGCCGCGGAAGCGCCCGCGCAGTCATCCTTCCCGTTTGTCCCGAAGGGGGCGGTGAAGTCCGTGTCCCCGGATCCTGCGGCGGAGAATGACCCCCGCCCGGTGAAACCCGGGTCGAAAGAAACTCCTGCTGTGCCTCAGGGGGTCATCGCCGTGCAGCAGCCCGGGATCATGCAGGTCCTGAACCTCGTTCCTCCCTCCGCGGGACCGGCCGGCGTTGCCGGATCTCCTTCTCTATCCGGTGCCGCAGATGGATCACTCCCCGGCGGTGCCGCGACGGCGGGACCGGAGATTGTGTCCGCGGTGGGAAGCGTTCCTTCGGGCAATCCTCCGGTCTCCTCCGCCGGGCAGATGAGTTTCCCCGGGCCGCTTGATCCCCCTGACGCAGGGAGCGGAATGCTCCTCTCGTTTTTGAAGAACGTCTCCACGTTCGGTGCTCGCGTTCCTCTCCCCCCCGGCTCTCCCGTGAGGAGCGTTCTCCCCGATCAGGGAGTCCGTGTGGAGCCGTCAGTGCTTCCCGATCAGACAATGACGCCGGAGCTCACACGGCCGGAGAGCACAATCACTCCCGGGCTGTCGTTCGGGGCCGATCAATCTACGGCGTCGCTTCTAAAGCCAGACGCGTTGGGCCCGGTCGTGTCCGGCCCCCACGCCCCGGCGCCGAATCAAGGTCCGATAAACTTGATCGAATCAAAAACAGAACCGGCAAATCCATCGCAGGTACCGGGTCAGGCGGAAACCCAGGCGTCTTCTCAGCCGCTGCAGATTCCACTGCCTGCTCAAACAGTTCCCGTCATGCCTGAGCTCCAGGTCGTTTCCCCCGGGGTTATCGACCCGACGCTGCTCCCCCGTGTCGCATCCGTGCAGCCGCGGAAGTCCGTCGACCCGGTCCTCCCCGGCTCCGGGGAGACGCGGGAAGCGGAAAGCGTCCCCCCGGATGAGGATGCTCCTGCCGCTCGTGCGGGGTTCTTCACAACGGTTATCGGTGACGTTCTGGGTACTATCTCCGGGAGAGGGGGAAAACCGTTGTCGCCTGATCAGCAGGGGAGCGCCCCGCTTCCACCTCCCCTCGCAAAGAGCAACGTCGCGCCCGCCGAATCCGCTCCGGCGTTCGCCGACGTGCAGGCACAGCCGGTAAAGAAGACCGCTGACGCGCCCGTCCAGGATGCCGGACCGGTCTACGCGGCGGAAGCCACGCGCCCCGTGCACGAACAGGGTGATCTCACTCTTCTTCGATCGAGCCAGGTGGCGCAGGTGAGCCAGGCCCTGCCCGATAAGCAGGATTCGGCGGGGGCGGCAACTCCGCTCCGCGATGTCCCGTCTCCGTATGCTCCGCTTCCGGCGGAGGTCTCGCGCAGGATCGCCGATCAGGTTGTGCAGAACCTGAAGCTCCAGGTTGACGGTACGACGTCCGATATCCGGATGACGCTCAAGCCGCCGTCCCTCGGCGACGTCCAGCTCAGCGTCCACGTCGAGGATTCGAGGATGCAGGCCCAGATCAACGTCACGCAGCAGGTCGTGAAAACCGCGCTCGAAGCCCATATGCCGCAGCTCCGCCAGGCGCTGCAGGAACACGGGATAGAAGTCCAGAGGATCGACGTCATGCTCCCCGAGCAATCGCTGCACCACGACGGGACGGGGGCGAACGGCGACAGGACCGGGCGCAGGGGGGGAAGGCGCGTGCTCGCGGGAGATGACACGGAAGCGTACAGGGAAGCGAAAGATATGGGATACAATACAATCGAACTCATCATGTAGGGGGGACCGCAATGGCAGCCAGCATAACGGGCATCGGCCCGACGCAGTTTCCGGCCACGACGTCAACGACGACAAACGGTGTGCTCGGACAGGATGATTTTCTGAAACTCCTCGTTTCGCAGCTGCAGAACCAGGATCCCATGAACCCCATGGACGGGACGCAGTTTGCATCGCAGCTTGCGCAGTTCACGTCGGTCGAGCAGCTCGCGAACATCAATACGTCGCTCCAGTCGAGCATCAGCGCGAACCAGCTCCTGAACCAGTCGATAAGCAACGCGCTCTCGACCACGGTGATCGGCAAGGAAGTGCGCGCGTCGGGGTCGACGTTCAGTTACGGGGGAACCGGCGTCATGAAGACGGGGTACACGCTCCCTTCGGCGGCGGTATCCGCGCAGGTAAAGATCCTGGACGCAAACGGGAACGTCGTGCGGACGATAAACGGTACCGGCGTGACCGCTGGGGACGTCGATGTGCAGTGGGACGGGCTCACCGACACCGGCGCCCAGGCTGCAGCGGGGACGTACACCGTCCAGGTGACCGCGGCGGACGCGAACGGCAAAGCGATAACCGCAACGCCGTACTTCTACGGCACCGTCACGGGTGTCAAGTTCAAGTCCACGGGGACGGCCTTCGTCGTCGACGGCCAGGATGTCGATCTTTCGAGTATCCTCGAAGTCATATAAGGTGGGGTCATGTCTGACGCGGTAATCAACGGCATACAGGTCCCGTTCCTCCCGGCAGGGGGGGTCGACGGGCTGAAAGAGCGGGGGCCGGCGGGCGTCCCGCAGGACGGCGCCTTTGAGAACATACTCCAGAAGGAGCTGAAGGAGCTGAAGTTCTCGAAGCACGCGCAGGACAGGCTTGCGTCGCGCAACATCCAGCTTTCAGGAGAGGATCTTTCCACGCTCGGCCGCGCGGTGTCGAAAGCCGGGGAGAAAGGATCGCAAGATTCGCTCGTCCTGCTGCGCAACATGGCGTTCATCGTCAGCGTCCGGAACCGGACGGTCGTCACCGCGATGGATGCGGGGCAGATGCAGGAGAATGTTGTCACGAACATCGATAGTGCAGTAATCGCAGGGTAGGACCAACATACACAACAGCGGGCTGGCCCTCTCCCGCGGCGCTCCGGCGCCGGCGGGGAGGAGGCCCCTCCGGTCAGGCCGAATGACTGAAGCCTGGCCACATGAGAACAACAAACAACAGGAGGGTAATACAATGGCATTCCTCACATCACTCTTCGCAGGCGTTTCCGGCCTCAAGAACCACCAGCTGATGATGGACGTCATCGGCAACAACATCGCGAACGTGAATACCGTCGGGTTCAAGAAGGGACGGGCGACGTTCACCGACATGTTCTCCCAGACGCTCCAGAACGCATCGCAGCCGACGGCCACGCTCGGGGGGACGAACCCGATACAGGTGGGGCTCGGCATGTCCCTGGGCTCCATCGACATGGATGCCTCGCAGGGGAGCTTTCAGTCGACCGGCCTGACGTCCGACATGGCGATCCAGGGGTCGGGGTTCTTCATCGTCAACCAGGGGGGGAAGACGCTGTACACCCGTGACGGAAACGTTGACTTCGACTCGAGCGGGAAGCTCGCGAACAAGGATACCGGGGGCGTCATCCAGGGACGACTGGCCGACGCGAACGGGAACATTCTCCCGAGTGCCCCGCTTTCCGACATCGTCATCAAGAAAGACCTGACCTCGCCGCCGAAGGCGACCACGACGGCCTCGTTCGCGGGCAATCTTGACCAGACGACCCCGGTGAACGGGACGACGCAGACGGAGCAGCCCGTGTACGATTCGCTCGGCGCCGAGCACATGCTGACGATCACCTTCACGAAAGGGGCGGCGCCGAACGCATGGACGTGGACTGCCGCGGTGACGAACGGGACGACGGCATCAGCGGGGACCATTACATTCAATAGCGACGGCACGCTGAACAGCTTCACGGGGAGCCCCGTGGCAATCGCGCCCACGAACGGTGCCGCGGCGATGACCGTCGCGATAAACGCTGGAGTCCCCACGGCTGCTCCTCCCGGAAACAACAGCGGTATCACGCAGACCGCCGGATCCGGCACGTCGACGGTGAATGCGCTTTCGCAGAACGGCTGGGCGGCCGGCACGCTGAGCAATGTGTCGGTCAGCTCCGACGGGACGATCACCGGGTCGTTTTCGAACAACCAGACGCTGACGCTCGGCCAGATCATGCTGGCGGACTTCAACAACCCGGCGGGGCTGACCCGCGTCGGCGGGAATGAATTCGACGTCTCGGGGAACTCCGGCGCGGCGACGATCACCTCCGCGGGGACGACGTCCACGATACAGACGGGAGTGCTCGAGCAGTCGAACGTGGATCTCGCCGATGAGTTCACGAAGATGATCACCGCGCAGAGGGGGTTCCAGGCGAGCGCGCGCGTCATCACGGTGAGCGACCAGTTCCTCGATGAGGTCGTCGGTCTGAAGCGCTGATTGCAGTAATCGGGGGGCCCCGGAGAGGGGCCCCCCATGTAATTGCGGGGTGAGAGCCAGGATGCTGAATCCGGAGAAAAAGGAGGAGCATGATCGAGCTGACGAAACTTCAGGACCAGAAGATCGTGGTCAACGCCGAGCTTATCGAGTTCGTCGAATCGACTCCCGACACGATGATTACGACGACAAGCGGCAAAAAGCTGATAGTGAAGGAGTCCGTCGCCGAGGTGATCGGGAAAGTCATCCTCTATCGACGCAGGTGCCGGCCGGAGTCGCGCACCCGGAAATGACCCTGGCGCGCTGTCCCGGCCTGTCATCAGTTGGCCGATATTAGCCACCAGCACTCCGCCATATTTGCCCTTCGCGCATCAGATTCGCCTGTTGCGTCTCGATTTGCCGCGTATACGTGCCTCCCGCCTCTCCCTCTCCATGGCACGCGGTTTGACCTCTTACAGGCCATGTAAACTCAGGTGAATCAATGGCCAAAGAGATCCAACCCCCCGATCAGGCAAAACAACCCCAGCCTGCGCCGGCTGCGCCTGCCGCGCCGCAGGGCGTTACGCCGATGAAGCTCGTCATCATCGGTGTACCTCTGTTCCTGGTGCAGCTTGCCGTGGTCTACTTCCTCGTCGCAAAGTTCGTTTCCCCCGCCGCCGCTCCCTCGCCGTCCGAACCGCCGAAGGCTGCGGAATCGAAGGAGACGTCGGACCAGTCCAAGAGCATATTCGTCGTGAAAGACATTATCGTCAATCCTGCGGGGACGAACGGGACCAGGTTTCTTCTGACGACGGTCGGGTTCGAGATCAACGGCGCAGAACGGGAGAAAGAGGTCGAAAAGAAGGAGGTCCAGGTCCGCGACGTGCTCAACACCGTCCTGACGAGCAAGGGGCTTGATGACCTGGTCAGGCCGGAACAGAGGGAAGCGCTCCGGAAGGAGATATTTCAGAAGGTGGCCGAGATGCTTCCGGCGGGGACCCTGTCGAACGTGTATTTCAGCAAGTTCATCATTCAGTAAGAGCCGGCCGTGCCAGAAATTCTCTCACAGCAGGAAATCGACAATCTCCTCTCGGGCATGTCTTCCGGCGCGACGCCCGTCGAGACGTTGCCCGTGGAGGTCGAGAACCCGGCGAAGGAAGCCGTCACGTTTGATTTCCGGCTGCCGCACCGCCTCTCGAAGAACCAGCTGCGCACGTTCCAGGCGGTGCATGACAGCTTCGGGGAGGCGTTCGGCTCCTACCTGGTATCCCGCATGCAGACGACGGTGACGGTGAACGTCCTGTCGGTCGACCAGCTCTTTTATTCGGAATTCGTCCTTTCGATAGGCAGCCCGAGCTGCCTGTACGTCTTCCGCATCATGGAGTCCGACGCGCTCGCTGCGCTTGAAGTGAGCCCGCAGCTCGTCCTTGCGATGGTCGAGCACCTGATGGGGGGGATTGCCGACGGGAGCAAGGATGCGCGCCTCATAACGAAGATTGAACAGAGCATCGTCAAAGGGATCATACAGCGGGCGCTTACGGAAATTCAGCGGGCATGGAAGACGATTGCGGATCTGACGTTCAAGCTGGAGCGGTACGAGAGCGAAGGGGACTTCGCGCAGCTGGCCCCCGCGAGTGAGATCGTCATGGTGGTCTCGTTCGAAGTCGCGATCGGACGCCAGAAATACCTCATGAATCTCTGCTTCCCGACGTTTGCGCTGGAGGACGTGTTTGCGAAGCTCAACGTCCAGAACTTCAGTGCGCTCGCCGCTGCGAACAGGGAGGGTGACCGCTCGGCGACGATACAGAAGCACCTCGGGGACACGCGGCTCAACGCCACGGCGATCCTCGGAGAGGCGAAGCTCACGCTCCGGGAGCTTCTGGACCTCGAGCCCGGCGACGTTCTCCGGACGTCGATCCCGGTGGGAGGAGAAGTGGCGGTGACGCTCGGCGGGAAGGCCCGTCTCTGGGGTACACCGGGGATATCGCGCGGGAAAGTCTCCGTGAAAATCACGAGGACGAATCAGGATTCCACCTCAGGAGAGTGACAGTGTCGGACGAATTGCAGGCGGAGAGCCCTTCGGGCGTCGAGGAAACCGCGCAGGCGGAATCTTCTCCGGTAGAATCCCCGGATCCCGCTCCCGATCAATCCGGGGTCGCGGGTCTCGGATCTGAAACGGCTGAATCTGCAAATATCGAAGCCGAAAAAGCCGGGGCCGCCAGGATCGAAGCCGAAAAGGCTGAAGCTGCAAGAATCGAATCTGAAAAAGCCGAGGCCGCCAGGATCGAAGCCGAAAAGGCTGAAGCTGCAAGAGTCGAATCTGAAAAAGCCGAGGCCGCCAGGATCGAGGCTGAAAAAGCCGAGGCGGCAAGGATCGAGGCTGAAAAAGCTGAGGCAGCCAGGATCGAGGCCGAAAAAGCCGAGGCGGCCAGGATCGAGGCTGAAAAAGCTGAGGCAGCCAGGATCGAAGCCGAAAAAGCCGGGGCCGCCAGGATCGAGGCTGAAAAAGCTGAGGCAGCCAGGATCGAGGCCGAAAAAGCCGAGGCGGCCAGGATCGAGGCTGAAAAAGCCGAGGCAGCCAGGATCGAAGCCGAAAAAGCCGAGGCCGCCAGGATCGAGGCTGAAAAAGCTGAGGCAGCCAGGATCGAGGCCGAAAAAGCCGAGGCGGCCAGGATCGAGGCTGAAAAAGCCGAGGTCGCAAGAATCGAATCTGAGAAGGCTGAATCTGCGAGGATAGAAGCCGCCAGAGTACAGGCTGCCGGATCCAGCCCCGCAAAAACTGACACGCCAAAACTGGAAGTCGCAAAAATGGAAGACCCAATGTTGGAAGAGATTGCTCCGGAAGTGCACGAAGCGGGAGCCCCGGCCGCTTCACCGCAGACGGTTGCAGCGGCCGCCCAGTTCCCGCCTCTGGAGGCGGCGCCCGCGACAGTCGAGCGCGACAGGAAAATGGATCTTCTCCTCGATCTGACCCTTCCGGTGGCGATCGAGCTGGGCCGGACGAATATCCAGATCAGGGACATACTCGATCTCAGGAGGGGGTCTGTTGTCGAGTTCGAGAAACTGGCGAGCGAGCCGGTGGACGTCATCGTCAACGGCAAGAAGATGGCCGAAGGGGAAGTCGTCGTCATCGAGAAACACTTCGGCATCAGGATAACGAACCTGATCGAGACCTCTGAACGCGTCAAGAGTCTGGGGAAATAACTTATGGAATGGCTCATCCTGCGTACGCTTCTCTCCCTTGCGGCGATCATCGCGTTGATGCTGGGACTCGCGTTCGTCGTCAGGAAATACCTTCATGCGGGAAAAGGTGCCGGGCGCTCGCTCGTGGACGTGGACCTGCTCGGTCACCGCTCGCTGCAGCCCCGGACCGCCGTGTACGTGCTCAAAATCCTCAACAGGGTGATCGTGGTGGGGACGTCGGAACACGGGATGCAGACGCTCAGCGAAATCTCCGACCCGGAGGTCCTCGCGTCCCTGGAGGACGTCATGATCTCCGGCACGGCGTCGCCGCGCTGGTTTCCCGGCGTCAAGGCGGACGGAGCCGGTGGGACGCGTTCATTCTCCGATTATCTCAAAATGTCACTGCGGGGGGCGTTCTTTGCGACCAGGCACACGAAATAGGGTTACCGTCGTCGTTCTCCTGCTCCTGGTGGCTGCCGCCGCTGCGGGGGCGCAGGGGAAAAGTCTGCCGCTCCCGAAGGTCTCGATCGAGCTCGGCAAGGCGACGAAGCCGGAGGACGTCTCCGTCACGCTCCAGATCCTCTTCCTGATGACGGTGCTCTCCCTGGCGCCGGCGATCCTGATTCTCACGACCGCGTTCACGCGCATCATCGTCGTCTTCAGTTTCCTCAAACAGGCGATGGGCACGCAGCAGGTGCCGCCCCCGCAGGTCCTCGTCGGCCTCGCGATGTTCATGACGTTCTTTGTCATGTCGCCCACGTGGACAAGGATGAACGACGAAGCGCTGCAGCCGTATCTCAACGGCAAAATGACGATGGAGCAGGCGTACGACAGGGGCGTCGTCCCCCTGCGTGAATTCATGTTCCGGCAGACCCGCGAGGAGGACCTCGCGCTCTTCGTCAGGATGGCGAGCGTTGCGAAGCCTGCGTCCCGGGACGACGTGCCGACGTACGCGCTAATCCCGGCGTTCGCGATAAGCGAGCTCCGGATCGGATTCCAGATCGGCTTCATTCTCTTTGTCCCGTTCCTCGTCATCGATCTTGTCGTTTCGAGCGTCCTGATGTCCATGGGGATGATGATGCTCCCCCCGGTGCTCATCTCGCTCCCGTTCAAGATCCTCCTGTTCATCCTCGTGGACGGGTGGCACCTGATTGTCGGTTCCGTGTTGACAAGTTTCCATTAGGGGAGAACGCATGTCCCAGGAGTTCGTCATTTACGTGTTCCGCGAGGCGCTCTACACCGCGCTCCTTGTCTCGGCGCCGCTTCTCGTCGTCTCTCTGTTCGTGGGGCTCCTGATTTCCATCTTCCAGGCGGCCACGTCGATTCAGGAAATTACGCTGACGTTCGTTCCCAAGCTCATCGTCATTGCGATCGTCGCGGTCCTTACGCTTCCGTGGATGATCGACGTGATCGTGTCGTTCACGACAGGGCTGTTCAACAACATTCCGTCGCTCGGGCACTGACAATGGATATCGCGGTCCTCCGGTTTGTCATCGGGTTCCTCGTCTTCGTGCGGGTGACGTCCCTGCTCGTCCTGGCGCCTGGGTTCGGGAACAAGGCGGTCCCGCCGACGGTCAAGATCGCGCTCGGGATTTTTCTGGCCATCGTGCTCTCCCCGGTGGTCTTCGCGGCCCGCCCCGACGTCGACCTGCGCCTGGGGGCTCTCGTGGTGATGGCGCTGAAGGAATCGGCGGTCGGGATGGCGATGGGGTTCGCTTCGGGACTCGTGTTCGAGGGGGTCCGCATCGCCGGCGATCTCATGGGGTTCGATCTCGGCCTTTCGCTCGCACAGCTCTACGATCCCGAAAACGGGACGTCGAACAACGTGATTGCACAGCTCCTTTCGATGACCGCGCTCATGGTGTTCTTCGTGCTGAACGGACACCACTTCATCCTGGAGGCGCTCTACGTGAGTTACAGCGCGGTCCCCCTGGGAGGGTTTCACGCCTCCCCGGCGCTCATCGACGCGATCGTCACGCTGACGGGGATGACGCTTGTGGTGGGGGTGAAGCTGGCGGCCCCCGTCATCGTGACGTCGTTTCTCCTCAATATCGGGATGGCCGTGCTCGCGCGGGTCGCCCCCCAGATCAACATCTTTTTCGTGGCCGTATCTCTCAAGACGGGGGCCGGCATGTTCGTGCTCATGGCGTCGGTTCCCATGATTGTCGCGGTGTTCGGGAAGCTCCTGCGGAGCTTCGAGGACGGGATGCTCACGATCGTGAAGGCGATGTGACAATGGCCCAGGAATCGTTTGAAGAACGGACAGAGCCCGCAAGCGACAAGAAGAAGGACGATGCGAGGAAGAAGGGGAAGGTCTTCCGCAGCCAGGAGCTGAACTCCGCCGTCGTCCTCGTCTTCGGAGCGTTGATCCTGTATCTCACCGGCGCCTCGATGGCCTCCGGGCTTGCGGAGATGACGCGCGGGCTCTTCTCCTCCGTCGCCGTGTACAGGATCACCGCCGGCGGCGCCCCCGATTTTGCCCTGGGGATCATCGTGCGGTTCGGAGAAATCGTTTTCCCCCTCGTCGCGGGGGTCACCGTCATCGGGCTGGCTCTGAATTTCGCCCAGGTCGGGTTCATGTTTACGCTCGAGCCCCTGATGCCCGACTTCAACAGGGTGAACCCGCTGAACGGGATCAAGAAGGTCCTGGTATCCCGCCGGTCGATGGTGGAGCTCCTGAAGAACGTCCTCAAGGTCATCGTCGTCGGCTACATCGCATGGGACGCCGTCCGGGGGATACTCGCCGAGACCATCACGCTCATGGACGGCGACGCCGCCGGCGTCCTTTCGTTCATGGCGAAGGGGGCCATGGCCCTGGCGTTCAAGACCGGGCTCGCGTTCCTCGTTCTTGCCGCGCTTGACTACGCCTACCAGAAGTTCGAGTTCGGAAAAGAAATGCGGATGACCAAGCAGGAGGTGAAAGAGGAGGGGAAGATGCTGGAAGGCGATCCGCAGGTGAAGGCGCGGGTGAGGTCGATCCAGAGGCGCATCGCGTACCGGAGGATGATGCAGGACGTCCCGACCGCCGACGTCGTCGTCACAAATCCGACCCACATCGCCGTTGCCATCAAGTACGATACCGGGGAGATGTCGGCACCGAAAGTGGTCGCGAAAGGCGCCGAGCTGATCGCCAGGAAGATCCGGGAGATCGCGCTCGAGCACGGCGTCCCGATCGTCGAGGACAGGCCCCTCGCCCGGACGCTGTACGGCACCGTCGAAGTGGGGGAAGAAATCCCGGAAAAGCTGTTCCAGGCTGTTGCGCAGCTCCTGGCCTATATCTACAGGCTGAAATCGGATGCACCCGGCATGAGGATGAACTGATCCATGGAAGCGGCAATCACATCGGGTCCTTCTGACGCCCTTCGCAGGACGGTCCGCTCGCTCGGGGCCAACAGCGACGTGCTCATGGCGGTGGGGGTCATCATGATCCTGGCGCTCATGATCGTCCCGATCCCCCCGATCGTCCTCGACGTGCTCCTGGCGACGAACATCACGATCGCGATCCTGATCCTGATCGTCTCCATGTACATCACGCATCCCCTCGAGCTCTCCGTGTTCCCCGGGCTCCTCCTGATCCTGACGATTTTCCGGCTCTCGCTGAACGTCGCGTCCACGCGCCTGGTCCTCGGGGAAGGGTATGCCGGCGAGGTGATCAACGCCTTCGGCTCGTTCGTCGTGAAGGGGAACTACGTCGTCGGGTTCATCATCTTCCTGATCCTCGTGCTGATCCAGTTCATCGTCATCGTGAAGGGCGCCGGGCGCATCGCCGAAGTGGCGGCCCGCTTCACGCTGGATGCGATGCCCGGGAAGCAGATGGCGATCGATGCGGATATGAACGCGGGGCTGATCACGGAGATGGAGGCGCGCGACCGGCGGGCGCAGATCGGGCGCGAGGCGGAATTCTACGGGGCGATGGACGGCGCGAGCAAATTCGTCCGCGGGGACGCCGTGGCGGGACTCCTCATCAACATCGTCAACATCCTCGGCGGGTTCATCATCGGCGTGGCGCAGAAGGGGATGAGCTTCACGGACGCCCTCCACAACTATACGCTGTTGACGGTCGGTGACGGGCTCGTCACGCAGATCCCCGCCCTGGTCATCGCCACCGCGGCGGGCATGGTGGTGACCCGGAGCGCGTCGGGCAACGCGCTTGACCGGGAAATCAGGGGCCAGCTCCTGGGAAGGCCGAAGGCCCTCCTGATCGCCGGCGGCGCTCTCCTGTTTTTCGCCATAATTCCCGGACTCCCCACGCTCCCCTTCCTCGTCCTTTCGGGCGTCAGCGGGGGGCTCGGGTTCGTGCAGTTCCGCGACAGGAAGACGGCGGCTGCCCGCGTGGCTCCCGCGCCGGCCGCGGCGCCGCGCGAAGAGCGTATCGAAGACTACCTGCAGGTCGACCCGGTGGAGCTCGAGATCGGCTACGCGCTCATCTCGCTCGTGGACGACGCGCAGGGGGGCGATCTCTTTACGCGGATCACGTCGCTGCGCAAGCAGCTGGCGATGGATCTGGGGATCGTTATTCCTCCGGTGCGGGTCCGCGACAACCTCCAGCTCGGCCCGAACCAGTATGTCATCAAGATCCGCGGGAATGTCCTCGCGACGAACGAGCTCATCATGGACCGCTTCCTGGCGATGAACGCGGTCGGATCGCCGGACGCCGTGCCGGGACTGGGCGTCACGGAACCCGCGTTCGGGCTCCCCGCGGTGTGGGTCGCCGCAGCCGACCGGGAGAAGGCGGAGATGATGGGCTACACGGTCGTGCAGCCCTCGGCGGTCCTGTCGACCCACCTGCAGGAGCTTCTCAGGAAGAACGCGGATAAGATCCTGGGGCGCCAGGACACGAAGAAGCTTATCGAGAACCTGAAAAAGGAATACCCGGCCATTGTCGACGAGCTCACCCCCGAGGTGCTTCCCACCGGGACCGTGCAGAAGGTCCTGCAGAACCTCCTGAAGGAGGGGATCCCGGTGCGCGACCTCGTGACGATCCTCGAGGCCCTCCTGGACTACGCGCGCGTCACCAAGAACGTCGACGTGCTGACGGAATACGTGCGTCACTCCCTCTCCGAGACGATCGCCCGGCTGCACCGCGACAGCCGGGGGATCGTGCACGGTATCGCGATGGATCCCGCGCTCGAACAATTGATTACCGGCGCGCTCCAGAACCAGCGTGAAACGAGCCCGAGCCTTGGCCTCTCCCCGGCGATCATCCAGTCGATCCACGACACGGTCGCCGCGAACATCGAGCGGTGCGTCGGGCAGGGATTCCCGGCGGCGGTGCTCTGCGCGGCCACCGTGCGCCCGTATTTTTACAGGCTGATCCACACAGCGTTCCCGGCGGTGGCGGTCCTTTCGTTCACCGAGCTCCCGCCGGAGACGGAAATCGAATTTATCGGCAGACTCGAGGTCATCCATGAGAATTAAGCGGTTCGTCGCCCACTCGCTCAAGGAAGCAACGGAACAGATGCGGAAGGACCTCGGTCCCGATGCCGTGGTCCTCAACAGCCGGAACGTCCCCCGGGAAGGGCAGCTCAGTTTCCTGGCGAAGGACATGTTCGAGATCACGGCGGCGCTGGACGACGTCACCCCTCCCCGCCGGAATCCGTACGCGCGGCGCGCCGCCGCGCTTCAGGAGCAGGCGTCCGCCTCCGGGGCCGACGGCGGGGACGATCCCGTGGAGGGCCTGAGAAAGGTCGCGCGCCAGTTCCAGGAGCGGGCCGCAACCCGGAGCGGCGACGCGGAGAGGCCGCACGGACGCGATGGAGCGGAGTTTGAGCAGCTCAAACACGAGCTCACCGAAATGCGCGGCACGCTTTCGACCGTCGTCGAACATCTGAAGTACGACAGGATGCCCGCGCTTCCGGAGCACCTGCGGGGCCTCTACATCGCGCTCGTGAACCAGGACGTCGACGGCAAGCTCGCCTCCGACATCGTGCAGTCGGTCTATGCCTCCGGCGCCGGAGCGGACCGGCAGCCGGGCCCGGGCGGGGCCGAGCGCGCGGTCCTCGACGCCATGGCCGGCCTCGTGGCTTCCGCGCCGGAGGCGAAGACGCGGCGGCGGAAGACGCACGTTTCGGCCCTCGTCGGGCCGACCGGCGTCGGCAAGACGACGACGGTCGCGAAGCTCGCCGCGATACACAAGCTTCTGCACAACCGCTCCGTCGGATTGATCTCGGCGGACACGTACAGGATCGGCGCGATCGAGCAGCTCCGCACGTTTGCCGCCATCGCCGACATCCCCATGGAAGTCGCGTACCGGCCTGCGGAGATGGCCGCCGCCGTGAAGAAATTCAGGGACAGGGACATCGTGTTTATCGACACCGTCGGCAGGAGCCAGCGTTCGCCGAAGGAGCTCGCGGAGCTCCGGCGGTTCATGGACGCCGCCGAGCCGGACGACATCCATCTCGTCCTGAGCGCGTCGACGTCGATGAAAGCCGCCCTCGACATCGTTGACAGGTTCCGCGTCGTGAAACCGAACCGGCTTCTCTTTTCGAAACTCGATGAGGCGGTGACGCTTGGCGCGCTCCTGAGCGTGGCGAGCCGCGACAGGATCCCGGTCTCCTATGTCACGACCGGTCAGACCGTGCCCGACGACATTGTCCGTGTCGATCCGGCCAGATTCGCAAAGTTGGTGTACTCGGGAGATATCGCGCATGCCTGACCAGGCCGAACGGATGAGGCAGATCGCTGAACGGTACCGCCGCCCCTCGCGGCCCCATGTCATCACGGTCACGAGCGGCAAGGGGGGCGCCGGGAAGAGCACGGTGGCGCTGAATCTCGCCATCGCCTTCTGCGACCTCGGCAAGCGCGTGATCCTTCTCGACGCGGATGCCAACCTCGGGGGGCTCGACGTGATGCTCAAGCTCTCTCCGCGCTACCGCCTCGCCGACGTGTTGAGGGACGACGTCGACCTGGAAGACGCGCTCATGTCCCCCAGGGAGGGGCTGAGGATCCTGGCCGGGAATTCCGGGGAAGTCAACTACCCGCTCCTTACCCCCGGTGTTCAGGAACGTCTCCTCGACGAGATCCTCGGCCTCCGGGAATGGTACGACGTGCTGATGATCGACACGGCGGCAGGGCTCACCCCCGAAATCATTCAGTTTGCGGAGCCCGCGGACGAGACGCTCATCGTCACGACGACGGAGCCGACCGCGATCCTCGACGCGTACGCGATGATGAAGGTCCTCTGGGCGGCGCGCGCCGACGCGGCGGTGAACCTGGTGGTGAACGCCGTCCGTGAGCCCGCGGACGCCGACGAGACCGTGAACAGGCTCCGGATCGCGGTCGACCATTTTCTCGGGCGGTCGTTCGGCTACCCTGGGTTCGTGCCGTTCGACCCGTGCGTCCACAGGGCGATCGTCCAGCAGGAGCCGGTCATCACCCGGTTTCCGCGTTCCGCCGCCTCGCTCTCGATCAAGGCGATCGGGCGGTCGATGGCCGGTGAATTTGCCAATGTGCCAATGATGAAAGCGGTGACGGTATGAACAAGATCATATTTCAGATCGGGTTGCTCGGCTTCTGCGTCTCGGCGGTGCTCTTTGGAACGCAGGGGATGAGCCTCATGGAGACGGTGGCGCGCGCGTTCATCGTGTTCATCGCCGTCGAGTGTGCGATCGCCGTCATGATGCTGATGAGCTCGCTTATCATGGCGAAGGACAGGGCGGAGGAGGAAGGTGCCGCTCCGGCCGGCGCCCCGCGCGAGGCGGGACCCGCGCGGCGCCCCACAACGCAGCCTTCCAAATAGGCCGGTGAACGATGGAACCGCTGCCTGCGGACATCTGGGAGCAGCTTGGACAGGGGAGGGCCCCCGGGCTCACGCGGAAGGTCGTGCTGCACTACGCCGGGCTCGTGCAGTTCGTCCTGAAACGGTTCGGGCTTACGGGGAGGGCCCGTACGCTCGGCCTGGAACGCGACGACCTCGTCCAGATAGGGATGATGGGGCTGCTGGATGCCGTCGAGAGGTTCAGTCCGGCGATCGGCGTCAAGTTTGACACCTATGCGGTCTCGAGGATCCGGGGGACGATCCTGGACGAGATGAGGCGGCTCGACTGGGTCCCGCGGGCGGTGCATCAGCAGCACCGGGCGTACCGGGACGCGCAGGATCAGGTGGTGCGGGAAACGGGTCAGGAGGCGACCGCGGCCGATATCGCGGCGAAGCTGTCCATGACCGACGAGGAATTCAGGAAATTCATTTCGGATACAGGGGATATCATGAACAGGGATACGCGCCGAAAAGGGGAGCCTGCGGAAGGGGAGACCGTCGAGACGGTCGCCGCCGACACGCCCTCGCCGGAAGAGCTGCTCAGCCAGGAAGACACGAGGCGGCATCTCATGGAGGCCGTGAACGGGCTCCCGCCCCGTGAGCGGGCAGTCATCGCGCTCTATTATTACGAGGGACTGAAGTTCGCCGAGATCGGGAGCGTTCTTCGCATCTCGGAATCGCGCGTTTCGCAGGTGCATGCCGAGATCCTCTCCCGGCTCCGGCTCGGCCTCAGGTCGCTCGGGGAGGGAGACTGATGGAGAACGTCCTTTCGCATACTGCGCTCATGGAGCACATCCTGAGCCTGGTGGACGATCCCGAGTCGCACGTCAAGGAGCTGGGGGCGATCCTGGAATGGGATCCCTCGCTCTCGACCTCGGTCACGCGGAAGGCCGCGGTATCGTACGGGCTTTCCGTCCCCGCGTGCACGCTGAACCTGGCCCTGGCGCTCCTCGGGAGCAGGGTCGTCAAGGAAACGGTGAAGTACGCCATCACGAGCCGGGCGGCGCACGATCTCGTCATCAGCATCTATGAAACGGACGGGTTCTGGAACAGGGTGGCGTCGGCGGAGTATGAGAGCGGACCGGTGCCCGAGATCCTGTGCGGCGCGCTCAAGGAGCAGCTGGAGGCGGGGCTCGGGCTTCTTTCCCCGGAAATGCGCGTGGTGCTCGCGCTGTATTACTACGAGTCGCTTCCCCTGGAAATGATCGCGCGGGTGACGGGGATAGACGCGGAAGAGGTGGAACATCTGAAAGACCAGGCATTGTGCCGCCTGAGCACGGTGTTTGGATCGTCACGGAAGGTTCAATCGGAGGGGTCCAGGCAATGATGTCACCGGAGTACATCAAGGAACGGGTCCTGTCCATCATCCAGCTTCCGGCGCTCCCGGCGGTGGCGATGGAAGTCGTGGAATTGGTCGACAACCCCAGGACCAGCGCGTCGAAGCTCGGGAAGGTGATTTCCACGGACCAGGCGCTGACGGCGAAAGTCCTGAAGATCGCGAACTCCCCCTTTTACGGGTTCCCGCGGAAGATCTCGACGATCGACTTCGCCATCATCGTCCTGGGATACGATGCGCTCAAGGAAATCGTCATAAGCATCTCGCTCATCAGCTCGCTCCAGAAGAAGTCCGACGGTCTCTTCGACGCGAAGGGATTCTGGGACCACGCGATCGCGACCGGCGTGCTCGCGCGGCGCCTGGCGCGGGACCTCGGCTACCGCGTGACGGAGGAGGTCTTCGTCGGCGGTCTTCTCCACGACATGGGCGTCTCGGTCCTTCACCGGTACTTCAAGAGTGAATACCGGAGAATCGTGGAGATCGCGCGGGAATCGGAGCTGACGTTCCTGGAGGCCGAGGAGAGCGTCCTGAGCGTCACCCACGCCGACGTCGGCGGCTGGCTGGCGGAACGGTGGAATCTCCCGCGCCACCTTGTCGAGGCGATTTCGCTCCATCACACGCCGGCGAAGGCGGAAAGCAACCAGGAGCTCGTGTCCCTCATTCACTGCGCGGACGTCGTCTCCTGCAGGGTGATGAAAGGGCAGACCGAATTTGACAAGGGGATCGATTTCGACCGGGTGGCGCTCGCGCGCCTCGGTTTGAACGACGAGAATGCGGTGGAGGAGTACATTGAGAACTGCACGTCGATCCTGAACGCGGATCTCGAAGAGGCCGTCCGGGCCGGGGGGTTCCGGTGATGGAGCAGGAGAAAAAACAGGGCGGTCATGGCCGGAAGCAGAGGAAGACGAAGCTCGAAATCCTGGAGGAGGGGCTCCCCCATTTCGAGCAGTTTATCGAGAGCCGGGAGAGCTATATCAAGGCCCTGGAAACGACGATCGAGGTGCTCCGCCGCGACAACATGAACGCGAGCACGAACAACCTGGCGATCCGCAGCTCCATCGACGAGCTCGTGGCGATGCAGCGGATGTCCAATTCCGTGAGCACGTCGGCGGAACCGGACGAGATCGTCCACGCGCTGATGGATCTGACCCGGCAGGTGATCCCGGTCCTCGAGTCGGATATCTTCCTGTTCGACGGGAGGGCGGAAAACCTGATCTCCCTTGCAAGCAGGCCTTCGGGCCGTCTCCGGCACGAGGCGGAACACCAGCGCGAGGCCGGCATCGTCGACTGGGTGATCGCGGAGAAGAAGACCGTTGTCATCCCCGACCTGGAACACATGGTCTCCAACACGAGCTCCCGCAACTTTGTCATCGTCCCGCTCATCCTCAGGAGCGCGGGGATCGGGATTTATATCATCCACACCGAGAAAGCCCAGCAGGAGTTTTCCAACCAGGACATCCAGCTCCTGACCGTCCTGGCGAACCAGGCGGCGATCGGCGTCGAGCACTGGCGCACGCTGCGCCAGCTCGTGACCGCCAACGAGGAGATCAAGTCGTCCCACGCGCAGATGGTCCAGGCGGCGAAGCTCGCCGCGATAGGTGAGCTCGCGGCGGGGATCGCGCACGAGATCAAGAATCCTCTGAGCATCCTCCTCCTCCATCTCGACCTGGCGCAGGCCGGGAAACCGCTGCCGAATTGGATGGAGATGTTCAGCGCGCAGGTGAAGCGCCTGTCGGACATCACGCTCCGGCTGATGAACTTCGCCCGCTCGGCGTCGGAAGACGTCACGCTGGATCCGCTGTCGGTCACGCGGGTGATCGAGGACGCGGTGGCGATCGTCCGGCACGAGTTCCGCGGCGGGCAGATCGAAATCGAGCTCGAGTTCGCCGGAGAGCTTCCCCCGGTCCGGGGGAACGCCAACTATCTCCAGCAGGTGTTCCTGAACCTCCTGATCAACGCGCGGGACGCGATGACAAGCGGGGGCCGCATCACCATCGCCGCCTCCCCGGCCGCCCAGGGCGTCAGGATCACGTTCGGCGATACGGGGCCCGGCATCGACGCGGCGATCCGCGAGAAGATTTTCAAACCCTTCTTCACGACCAAGGGGGAGAAGGGGACGGGACTCGGGCTGGCGATCTGCAGCAAGATCATCGCGCAGCACGGCGGGACGATCTCCGTCAGGAGCGAAACGGGTGCGGGAACGACGTTTACGATAACGCTCCCGGCATGGAAGGAGAGCAGCGTATGCAAACCATGAGCGTGGTGCGGCCGGGAATCGCCGGAATGTTCCTTCTCGCCGCGGTGTGTGCATTCCCCTCCCGGGGCGCCGGGGCGGGGGACGGGGCGGTGCTGAACGGGATACACAGGAGCAGCGCGAGCACCATGAACCTTCAACCGGACACGACCCGGATCGCTTCCCTCCGGCCGGTCTCCGGGATGAAGCGGGCCGACGTCAGGAAATGGAAAGTCCCTCCTGTGGATGTCCGTGCATTAGCCGCGTCTGAAACGCGCGCCTCCGAATCTGCGCCGGCGTCCCCCCGGCAGGGGTCGTCAGGGGCAGGACTCCCTGTCCTTCTGGCGGCGGTTCTCGTGGCCGCGGTCTCGACCGCGCTCATACTTGTCTTTGTCGCACGTGCTTCCGGACGGGGGAACGGGTCCCCCGCCGTCCCCCCGCCTCCGCGCGAGGAAGCGGTTTCCTCCCCGGCGGAGCCGGAGGGCGTCGTGTATGCCGGAGAGCCCGGGGGTTCGGTTCCCGAAGAAGAGGACGGGTATTTCGGGGTCGGCAGGGGGCTTCGCGGCGCGCGCGGGGAGATGGCGCTGGCGGTGAGGCTCCACTCGGGCGCCATGGGTGACGGCTCGGGCCGCAGCGCCCGGAGCGCCTGCGGCGCCGACGCGACCAATGCGGAGCGGGTGAAAGTCGCGAAGCGGCTCGGCATCGGCAGGGGAGAGATCGATCTTGCGCTGCGGCTCCGGAAACTCGAATCAACGATTTCCACGGAGGTGAAAACGGCATGATCAAGGGACTGCAGACGGCGGAAGCGGCGATGCGTCCAAAGCTCCTGCGCATGGACGTGATCGCGAACAACCTCGCGAACGTGAGCACGACCGGGTTTAAACGGGACCGGCTTTTCGTGCAGATGCTCAACGATTCCGCGGCGGGGATATCCACGGGGGGTGGCGACCTTGACGCCGTGAAGGTGACGCAGGGGGTCGATTTCAGCGAGGGTTCGTTCCGGCAGACCGGGAATCCGCTCGACGTCGCGATACAGGGGAGCGGGTTCTTCGCGGTCGACACCCCAGGGGGGACACGCTACACGAGGAGCGGGAGCTTCCGGCTCTCTCCCGACGGTTCGCTCGTGAACGCCGACGGCTACCCGGTGCAGGGGACGGGGGGCGCAGTCAGGATTCCGAATATTGAGAAGATACAGCAGGCGACGGTCAGCATCGCGGAGACCGGTGAAGTCCTTGTCGATAAGGAGATGGTCGGGAAGATCCGCGTCGTGGATTTTGCCGACACGTCCTCGCTGAGCAAGGATTCGGCGACCCTCTTCGCCGCCGCCCCGGGTGCCGTGATGACCGAGAGCACCTCCTCCTCATCGGCCGTGAAGCAGGGATTCCTGGAAGAGTCGAACGTCAACGGTCTCGAGGAGATGATTGCGATGACCGAGCTGCAGAGGAGTTTTGACACCGATCAGAAAGTACTCCAGGCGATGGACAGTTCGGTTGAGAAATCGCTGGAAGTCGGGAAAGTGTAATGCCACGCTGACTTAATCGAAGGGAGAGGAACAATGAACAGAGCATTGCGCACGGCGGCGAGCGGGATGGCGGCCCAGCAGATGAACGTCGAAATCATCGCGAACAACCTGGCGAACGTCAACACGACCGGGTTCAAAAAAAGCCGGCCGGAATTTCAGGACCTGATGTACCAGACCCTGAAGGCGGCCGGGGTTTCCCAGAATCCCAATATCCGTGTGCCGATCGAAATACAGGTCGGCAACGGCACGGTTCCCGTCGCGACGCTCAAGACCTTTGCGCAGGGCGACCTGCAGACGACGAACAACCCCCTCGACGTCGCCATACAGGGGGAGGGGTTCCTGCAGGTCCGGATGCCGGACGGATCGCTCGCCTACACGCGGGACGGATCTCTGAAGCTCTCCGCGGACGGGACGCTCGTGACGTCGCAGGGATATCTCTTCGAGCCCGGCATCACGCTCGGCGGCGACACGAGCAACGTGACGATCGGCATCGACGGGACGATTGACGTGACGACGACGAACGAGACCACCCCCTCGAAGGCGGGACAGATCGAGCTCGCGAAATTCGTCAACCCGGCGGGTCTCAGGGCGATCGGGAACAGTCTGTTCGTGGAAACGCCCGCATCGGGCCCCCCGGTCACCGGCACGCCCGGTGCCGAGGGATTCGGCCAGACGCTCCAGGGCTCCCTCGAGTCCTCCAATGTCGATGTCGTCGAGGAAATGGTCGGGATGATCACGGCGCAGCGGGCGTATGAAATGAACGCGAAGACAATCACGGCGGTCGATGAGATGCTCAGCACCGCCAACGGCATACAGCGGTGATGCCGTGAAGCGCGCGCTCTCCATACTCCTCGTCGTTCTCTCCTTCCTTGCCGGGCGGGCGTGGTCAGGCACGACGAACGTTCGCGCCGCGGCCCTGCGCGCTTCGGTGGAGGCCTTTGTGGCCGGCCTGCCGGTGCGGGAAGGGTGCACACGCACCGTCGAATGCCGCGACCTTCCCGACAGCGTCGCCGTCCCGTCGGGAAACCTCCGGCTGGTCGTGGACCCGGCGGCGACGCCGGTGCTGCGCGGTCATGTCGCGCTGGCCCTGGAAGTGATCGTGGACGGCGTAACGGTGAGGCGGGTGGTGGTGGCGGCGTTTGTGCGGACCTACGCCCCCGTCCTCCTGACGACCCGTCCGCTCGACGCCCGTGCCGCCGTCGCGGCGGGCGACGTGAGGAGCGCGCGCATCGAAACGACGGATTGGTCCAGGCGGCCGGTGGCGGACACGTCGGCCCTCGCGGGGATGAGGACGAAAAGGATTATTGCGGAGGGGAGCGTCCTGTTTGAGGAGCTCCTCGAGCAGGTTCCCCTCGTGGCGCGCGGAGACTGTGTGATGCTGCGGGCCGCGGCGAAAGGCGTCTGCATTTCGACCGGCGCGGTGGCCCTGGAAGACGGCCGCATGGGAGCCGTCATCTCGGTGAAGGCGTCGTGCACGCGCGATCGCCTCAGGGGGCGCGTGATCGACGCCGGCATTGTCGAAGCTCTTGATGAATGAGGCCAAAATGAAAGGGATCCGTATGGACGCCTGTCGCAGAGTGGTAGGGCTTCTCCTCCTCGGGGCCGCCGTGTGCGCGGCCGCCAGCGCGCAGGACATGCGCGAGAACGTGATGAAATCGCTCTTTGCGGATCAGAAAGCCTCGCACGCGGGCGACGCGGTTACGATCATCGTTGTGGAAACGAACAGCGCGAGCAACGACGCCTCGACGAATTCCACGCGCGAAAGCAACTTCTCCGTCGGAGCCCAGACCAGCTCGACGGCCCCGGCGGTCAATTTCGGCCTCGGGACCTCGAACGGCTTCAAGGGATCCGGGGGGACGTCGAGCAAGGGTTCGGTCCAGGCGAAGCTGAGCGCCCGAGTCGATTCCGTCCTTCCCAACGGCAACCTGGTGATCAGCGGGAACCGCGTCATCATCGTCAACGGCGAAAAGCAGATCATCACGATATCGGGAGTCGTCAGGCCGTCGGACATCCAGGCCGACAATTCCCTCTACTCGTACAACATTGCGGACGCGCAGATCGCGTTCGAGGGGGACGGGATCGTCTCCCGTGCCCAGGGACCAGGATGGATAACAAAACTGCTTCACTGGCTATTGTGAGATGACATCATGACAGCAAAACGCGTTTGTGCGATGCTCGCGGCCGCCGCTCTCGCGGCGCCCCCTTCCCCGGCCCCCGCCGGGGCGAGGATCAAGGACATTGCGTACGTCGAGGGAGTCCGTCAGCAGCAGCTCATCGGGTACGGCCTTGTCGTGGGACTCGAGAACACGGGGGACACGCAGCGCTCGACGTTCACCGTCCAGTCGGTCACGAGCATGCTGAAGAGGTTCGGCATCACGGTCGCCCCCGCCGACCTGAGGCTCAGAAATGTGGCCGCGGTGATGGTGACCGCCACCGTCCCCGGGTTCACGAAGGAGGGGGGGATCTGCGACGTCATCGTCTCCTCCATGGGGGACGCGACGAGTCTCCAGGGGGGGACGCTGCTCATGACGCCCATGTCGGGAATCGACGGGACGATTTATGCGATGGGGCAGGGGCCGCTTTCGACGGGGGGCGTCAGCGTGAAGGCGAACGGGAACGAGCTCCGGCGCAATCACACCGCCGCGGGGAGGATTCCGGGTGGCGCGCAGATCGAAAAATCCATGACGACGACGTTCAGCAGGGACTCGACGGTCTCGGTGGTCCTGACGCAGGCCGATTTCACGACGGCGTCGCGTATCGCCGATGCGGTCAACACGAAAATGGGGGGCCGTATCGCGATCCCTGCGGATGCATCGACGGTGACGATCACCGTGCCGAAGGAATACCGGGTGCAGGGGAAACTCGTCGAGTTTATTTCTCTGGTGGAGCTTCTCGAGGTGAGCCCGGACGTGGTCGCCCGCGTCGTCATCAACGAGCGGACGGGGACCGTCGTGATCGGCGGGAACGTGAGCATCCTTCCCGTGGCGATCTCCCACGGGGGGCTGAACATCGACATCGAATCCGTCCCCGTCATATCGCAGCCCGAGCCCCTCTCGAAAAACGGACAGACCGTCGTCACGCAGATGACGTCGATTGCGGCGGGGGAGGACTCGAGCACGGTTGTTGCGTTCAACGGCGTTGCGACGGTCCAGGAGGTGGCGCGCGCGCTCAATTCGCTGAAGGTGACGCCGCGCGACATCATTTCGATATTCCAGGCGCTCAGGGAATCCGGCGCGCTGAAAGCGGAGCTTGTGATCATCTGATGGACGGCACGGCAAACATAGCGAATCCCGCCCCCGCGGGGAAGAACGCTCCGGTCCTCGATGCAAAGGGGAAGGCGCGCCTCCAGAAGGCGGTGAAGGATTTCGAGGCGATATTCATGGGGATGATGATGAAGAGCATGCGGAGCACGGTTCCGAAGGACGGCCAGTCCGGCGACTCGTTCGGCAACGACGTCATGGAATCGCTTTTCGACTCCGAGGTGGCAAAACGAATGGCGGGACGCAGCAACCTGGGGCTCGCGGACATGCTCTACCGCTCGATAACAAACGAACCTCTTCCGACGACCGCCATCGGGACGGCGCAGACGACGATGGCCGGTACGGAGACCTCACAGGCCCCGCCGTCAACCACGGTGCCGAAAGCCCTTCAGGGTACGCAGGTGCTCCGGAAGCTGCCGCGCCCCGTTGCTCAACAGGGGGGTGAAACAACGTTGGCGCGTACAGAGACTTCACAGGGCGCGCCACGTACACCGACTTCACAGGGCGCGACACCCGCGTCTGCTCAACCAGGGGCGGCATCAACGATGGCGCCTTCAGCCGCTCTGCAGGGGGCGCCACGCAGGAACTCATCGCAGGCCGTCCCCTCTGTCGCGACGGATCCGGGCGCCTGGGTCGTCCCGTCCGCTTCCACGCTGGACCGGATCGCCTCGTACGAACGGATGATACAGGACGCGGCGCAGAAACACGGAGTTGACACGACGATGATCAAGGCGGTCATCGCGGCGGAATCCGCCGGGAAAGCCGACGCGGTCTCGGCGAAGGACGCCAAGGGACTGATGCAGCTTACCGATTCGACTGCGGCCGACATGGGCGTCACGAACGTTTGGAACCCCTCGGAGAATATACACGGGGGGGCGAAATACCTTCAATCGCTCACGCAGAAATTCCCGGGGGACACGGCGAGCGTCATCGCATCGTATAACGCGGGGCCGGGCCGGGTGGGGAAGCACGGAGGAGTCCCCCCGATCCCGGAAACGCAGGCGTATGTCCGGCGCGTCATGAACTACATGAAGTACTTTGAAAAGGAGGAGGCCTCGAATGAAGGACGTTGAGACGCTGAGAACGATACTCGAGACGGAGGCGGAAGTCGCCACCGGGATTTACGACCAGGTGACGAAGGAGATGCAGGCGATCATCCGGCTCTCCGCCAGGGACGTTGCGGAGACGGTCAGGGCGGAAACCGAGCTGATGAAGCCCCTGGAGAAGCTCGACCAGGAGCGCGCGCGGTGCGCCGAGGAGATCGGGAGACGGCTGTTCCCCGACGGCAGCCAGGAGGCCAGGAGAATGACCGTCCGCGAGCTCGTCCGGTATCTCCCCCCCGCCGATGCGGTGGCGGTCTCCGGGGCGGCGGACAGGCTCCGCAGCGTCGTGGAGAACATCGTCGCCGCCAACGGGAGGAACCGGGTGCTGCTTGAGAGGTCCCGCAGGTTTGTCGAAGAAACGCTCCGGATCGTGACCGACGATCATACGCGCACACTCATCGACCAGAGGATGTAGCCATGTCAGGACTTTCCCTCATTCTCGAAACCGCCCGCCGTGCCCTGCAGGCCCAGCAGACCGGGCTCGGCGTCACGAGTCATAATATCGCCAACGCCACGACGCCCGGATATTCGCGCCAGGTTGCCGGATTTGTCCCGACGCAGCCTCTCCCGGAGCCGTACGGGCTCCTGGGGACGGGTGTCACGGTGGCGTCCGTGACCCGGATGAGAGACCAGTTCGTCGACGCGCAGATGCGCGACGTGAGCCAGTCGCAGTCCAGCGCCTCGATGGAGAACCAGATCCTGTCGCAGGTCCAGTCGAGTTTCAACGAGCCGTCGGACACCGCGCTGAGCGGGTCCCTCTCGCAGTTCTTCAACTCCTGGCAGGACCTCTCCGTGAATCCGGAGGACAGTTCCTCCCGCAACGCGGTGCTCCAGCGCGCCGACCAGCTCGCCGCCTCCTTCCACACGCTGAACGGGGACCTGACGCAGCTCCGCTCTTCCCTCGCGGATGACGCCGCCGCGAAGGTCACGACGATCAACACGCTCACCTCCCAGCTGAGCAAGCTGGATCTCCAGATCACCGCCGCCCACGCCTCCGGGCAGGACGCGAACGATGCGATGGACCAGCGCGACCAGAAGCTCCAGGAGCTCTCGGGACTCATCAACATCAGCGTGTCGTTCGACACGCGGGGATCGATGACCGTTTCGAGCGGGGGAAGCGTCATCGCCTCCGGCGCCGGATCGCTCCAGCTTACCTCCGCCGTGGCGGGGAACAGCATCGTCATCAACACGTCGCTGGGCGGGCCGAACATGAACGTCACGGGGGGGGAGCTCGGGGGAGTCCTGAACATGTACAATACCGCGATTCCCGGCATCTTCACGCAGCTCGACCAGGCCGCCGGGGCGCTCATCACGAGGGTCAACCAGCTCCATGCGGCGGGATCCGGGCTCGGCACGCCTCCCCCGACCGGGACCGCATTCTTCACGGGAACCGGCGCCGCCGACATCAATCTGAATCCCGCGCTGCAGGCGAATCCCAACCTGATCGCCGCCTCCTCCGACGGAACGCCGGGAGACAACACGAACGCGCTCGCCATCGCGGGCGTGCAGAAGGAAAATCTCCTCAACGGCAACTCCGTCACGATCGGTCAGTTCTACAACGGGGTCGTGAGCTCGCTCGGGACCGCGGTGAACAGCTCCGGCGACACGTCGGATCAGCAGCAGGCCGTCCTGACGGGGCTCCAGAACCAGCAGAGCTCCGTGGCGGGGGTCTCCCTGGACGAGGAGATGACGAACATGATCACGTACCAGAAGGGGTATGACGCCGCGGCGAAGCTCATTACGACAGTCAACGCAATGTTCGACACACTCATCCAGATGGTGTAGCCATGAGAATAACGGAAAGCCGGTTCGCGTCCGATTTCCTGTACAACGTCAACAACTCCCAGCAGCGGATCAATGAATACCAGAATCAGCTCTCCTCGGGGCTGCGGGTCAGCCAGCCCTCGGACGACCCCGAGGCGGCGGACCTGATCCTGCGGCTCAATACGAGCATTAGCCGGAACGAGCAGTTCTCGACGAACATCGGGTCCGCCCAGTCGATGCTCTCGACGACGACGGATGCCCTGGACGGCGTCCAGCAGATCATCGGGCAGCTCCAGACCACGATGGCGCAGGCGGCCAACGGCGCGGAGGCCTCCGCGATCCCGACGTTTGCGGCCACCGTGGACGGATACATTTCGCAGGCGCTCTCCCTTGCGAACACCCAGTTCAACGGCAAATACGTCTTCGCGGGAACGCAGACCCAGACCCAGCCGTATGTCCTCACGCCGAACGCCGCCCCTCCCCCGTCGGAAACCGTCGCGTACGCCGGGAACGCCGGGACGATAAGCTACGCGGTGGCCGAGGGGCAGACCCAGCAGGTGAACGTCCCGGGGCAGGAGGCGTTCAACGGGACCGCCCTCTTCGACGAGATGATCAAGATACGCGACAACCTGAAGGCCGGCATCGTCCCGAGTGCGGCCGATGCGACGGCGGTCCAGAATTCGCTCAACACGCTGCTTGCCGCTTCCGGGCGTGCCGGCACGGTGCTGCAGAACCTCGACACGACGGCGGCGCATCTCCAGTCGCAGCACACGCAGCTCCTGTCGCTCCGGTCCGCGCAGCAGGACACGGACGTCGCCGCGGCGACGCTGAATCTGAAGCAGGAGCAGACGACGCTGGACGCCGCGCTGGCGATCGGCGCCAAGATCCTTCCCCTGTCGCTCACGGACTTCCTGACGTGATGGCATGAAAAGGACATTCGACATAACGACGGCCGGCGGTCTCGTCCTGGGGGTTATCGCGATCTTCGGGTCGTTTATGCTCGAAGGAGGGAGCATCGGGGCGCTCATTCTCCTGCCGGCGATGACGATCGTCTTTCTGGGGACGTTTTCGGCTGCGATGATCGGCACGTCGCTGAAGAACTTCATGCAGATCGGCACGATGATGAAGCTCGCCCTCTTCCCGCCGTCGTACGATGTGAAGGAAACGATCGACAGCATCGTCCGGTATTCGACGGTGGCGCGGAAGGAGGGGCTCCTGGCGCTCGAGAAAGAGCTCGGCAATGTCGCCAACGCGTTCATGAAGAAGATCCTCCGGTTCGCCATCGATGGAACGGAGCCCGAAGTGCTCAGGGCGCTGGCCGAGACCGAGGTGAACTACGTGGGCGAGCGCCACGGGCGCGCGGCCGCCATATTCCAGAAGATGGGGGGGTATTCGCCGACGATGGGGATCATCGGGACCGTCATGGGGCTTATCGCCACGCTCGCCGCGGCGGGGGAGGACGCGAACATTCTCATCCGGCACATCGCCAGCGCGTTTATCGCCACCCTCTGGGGGGTGTTCATGGCGAACATCGTCTGGCTCCCCATCGCGGACAAGCTGAAGTACATCCATGACCAGGAATACCTCTTCATGGACATGATCGTCGAGGGGGTCCTGTCGATACAGGCGGGCGAAGTCCCCTCCGTCATCAAGGCCAAGCTGAACAGCATGCTTCCGGCGCATCAGCAGGAGGCGGACGACTGATGAAGAAGAAAGTCCATACCGGGGAGCACGAGAATTCGGAGCGCTGGCTGCTGACGTATGCCGACCTCATCACGCTGCTGCTGGGGCTCTTCGTCATCCTCTACGCGATGTCGAAGATCGACGCGGGAAAATACGCGGAGCTCGTGAATGCCATGGGGGGGATCTTCGGTTCCTCCAAGGGCGTGATGGCGGGGAATAACGGGGTCGTGAGTTCGCAGATTCCCCTTATTCAGAACGAGAAGCAGAAGATCGCGCAGGACCTCCGCGCGGCGCTCCACCTGGAGACAAAGAAGCTTCCCATCGCCATATCGAGCAACGAGCGCGGGATCACCGTCCACATCATGGACGAACTCCTGTTTGCCTCCGGGAGCGCCGACATCAAGGAATCCTCGATGCCCGCGCTCGACAGCCTTGCACGCGTTCTGCGGGCGCTTCCGAACGACGTCCGGGTCGAAGGACACACGGACAACGTTCCCATAAGCTCCGCCCAGTACCCGTCCAACTGGCACCTGTCGGTGGCGCGCGCCGTAAGTATTGCGTATTATCTCATCCAGGTGCACTCGCTGAATCCCGAAAAAGTGGCGGCGGTCGGCTTTGCCGAATACCAGCCTCTCGTTCAGAATGACAGCGACGTCCACAGGGCGCAGAACAGGCGCGTGGATATCGTCATTCTCGCCAACACTGTCCACAATCTTTTATCCGAGCAGCAGAAGACGCAGCAGCAGGACACATCCGAATCAGGGAAGAAGGAGACCCCCCAATGAAATTTACAAACAGGCAGTTCGGTGAGCTTGAATTTGAGGACGACCACGTGGTGATGTTCCCCGTGGGCCTCATCGGGTTCGAGAGGCACAGGAAGTTCCTCATCGTCGATGACGTCGACAGCGAGCCGTTCCGCTGGCTCGTCTCCCTCGAGGACGGTGACCTGAGCTTCCCCCTGCTGGACCCCGCGATCCTCCTTCCCGGCTATGCCGTCGAGGCGGTGACGGGGGGAGGAAAGACCGTGTTCGTCGTCGCGTCCCTCCGTCCGGATGTCAACGGCTCCACGGTGAACCTGCGGAGCCCCCTCGTGATCGACAACGCGACGCGGACCGCGCGGCAGGTCATCCTTGACGACGAGGGTCTGCCCCTGCAGTTCCCGCTCGTGCCGTCGGCGGCCGCCGCGGCGGGAAGGTGACCCATGCTCATCCTGTCGCGGAAAATCGAGGAAGAGATACGGCTCGGCGAGAACATCACGGTCAAGGTTCTCGCGATCCACAACGGCCAGGTCAAGATCGGCATCGAAGCGCCGCGCGACGTGCGCGTGATTCGCGGCGAGCTGTACGCCGGGATCCAGCAGGCGAACGTCGAGGCGTCCCATGCGGACCGCGGTGTCGCCGTGAGAGCGGCGGCGGGCCTCGTGAAACCCGGGGAGAAGAAATAACGAGAAGCGCAGGGAGCTAACCAATGTTCGTCATCATCGGAATCGCGGTCGTCCTTCTCGGCGTGCTGGGAGGGTTTGTCTTCAACGGCGGACCCCTCCTCGTGCTCATCCAGCCCGGCGAGTTCATTATCATACTCTCGGCGTGCGTCGGGTCGCTCCTTGTCGGGACACCCCTCGCCGTCCTGAAGCGCCTCGTGGCGAGCATCGGGACGATCCTCAAAGGGGATCCCTACGGGAAGGACCAGTACATCAACCTTCTGAAGACGATGTACGAGCTGTTCAACGTGGCGAAGCGGGACGGGCTCATCAGCATCGAAGCGCACATCACGGATCCCGCGAAGAGCGCGATATTCAAGAAAAACGAGTTCCTTCTTCAGAATCACCACGCGCTGGATTTTCTGTGCGACACGATGAAGCTCATACTCGGCGGGGGGGTTCCGGCGTTCGATCTCGAGGCGCTCCTGGAGGCGGACATCGAGACGCACCACGACGAGGAGGGGGCTGTCCCCACGCTGATCCAGAGCGTGGGAGACGCGCTCCCCGGTCTCGGCATCGTGGCGGCGGTTCTCGGCATCGTCATCACGATGCAGGCGATCGACGGCCCGCCGGCGGAGATCGGCGAGAAGGTCGCCGCGGCCCTCGTGGGCACGTTCCTGGGCATCCTGATGTCGTACGGGTTCATCCAGCCGCTGGCGGCGAACCTCGGGCTGTTGAACAAGATGTCGTCGCGCTACTTCGAGTGCATGAAGGCGGGGATCGTCGCCTATGCCAAGGGGAACGCCCCCGTCGTCGTCGTCGAATTTGCGCGGAGGGTGATCTACGCCGGCGTGCGCCCCTCGTTCGACGAGGTGGAGAAGGCGATGAAATCCGTGAAGGCGGCGTAAGGGAAAGGGAACGCGATGGAAGAGCAGGGCACCGAAGCCCCGATACGCGTTGTCCGGAAGAAAGCGGGCCACGGCGGCCACCACGGTGGCGCGTGGAAGGTGGCGTACGCGGATTTCGTGACGGCGATGATGGCCCTGTTCATCGTCCTCTGGATCGTCGGGCAGAGCAAGCAGGTCAAGGAATACGTCGCGAACTATTTCAAGGATCCCGGCGCGGCGTTCGAGAACACGAAGGCGGGCGTCTCGACCGGCGGGAAGGTCGGGATGGGAGAGCCCACCGCGGAGGAGTTCTTGAAGAGGCAGGAGGCGAATCTGCAGGCGGTGGGGAAGGAGATCATGAAGGAGATTGCGGCGAAGCCCGGGCTGGCGGAGCTCTCGAAGCAGATCCGGATCGAAGTCGTCAAGGAGGGTCTTCGCATCGAGCTGCTGGAAAGCCCGAACTCGGTCTTCTTCGACGTGGGGACGGCGAACATGCATGAGGATACAAAGAAGCTCCTCGCGGTCATCGCGGCGGGGATCCGCGACCTTCCGAATCATCTGATCCTCGAAGGGCACACCGACAGCCGGCGCTACTCGTCCGCCCTGGGCTACTCCAATTTCGAGCTGAGCTCCGACCGGGCCAACAGTGCGCGCCGCGTCCTCGTCGCCGAGGGGCTCCCGGAAGGGAGGATCGACGAGGTCCGCGGGTACGCGGACACGATGCTCCGCAACCCCGCCGACCCGCTCGACGCCGCCAACAGGAGGATCAGCATCATACTCAAGTTTGAGGGGAAGAAGGATCATGAGTGAGAGGGTACATATCCTCATCGTGGACGACGAGACGTCGACGCGCGAGTTCATGGCCCGGCTGCTCGAGGCCGAAACCGGGTATATCGTGAAGCGGGCGGGGACCGGGGAGGAAGCGATCGGCGTGCTCGAGGAATATCACCCGTCGGTGGTCATCACCGATCTGTACATGCCCGGGATGGACGGTCTGGGTCTCTGCCGCCACATCCGCGGGAAAGCGGACCTGAAGGGGACGATGGTGATGATGCTCTCGGCGGGGAACGACGTGAGCGAGCGCCTCAAGGCGTTCGAGTCGGGCGCCGACGAATACGTGCTCAAGCCGGTCAACGGCGACGAGCTTGTCTCCAGGGTGCGGGCGCTGTTCCGGGTCAGGTCGCTCCGGGACGAGCTCGAGCGCGACAACAGGGAGCTCGAGCGCCTGAACGCCGTCCTGAGCGGGAGCCTCTCGGCCGTCGTGACGCTGCTCGTCCACATCATAAGCCTCCGCGTGCCGGACGCGGGGACCCGGTCGGAACGCGCGGGCGCGATGGCCCGGTGGATGGGGGAGCGCCTGTCCGTGGACCCGCCGGTCCTGGGGATGCTGGAGATGGCCGCGCGCATGCACGAGATCGGCAAAGGGATGCTCGCGGACGAGCTCCTCCGGAAGCCGCACGCGCATCTCACCGTGGAGGAGAGGGAAACGCTCGAGAAATTTCCCCTGTTCGGGGAGTCCATCGTGAGCGCGGTGCCGCAGTTGAAAGAGGCGGGGACCTACATCCGCCACCAGATGGAGAACTACGACGGCTCGGGCGGCCCGGACCGCCTGATGCGCGACCGGATACCGATGCCGTCGCGGATCCTGCGGGCGATCAACCTGATCGAGGAACTGAGCGCCGATCCCGCGGTCACTCCTGCTGCGGTCGCCGCAGGAGTGCACAGGGCGCAGGGGACGGTCCTCTCTCCCCGGATTGCCCAGCTTGCGGCGGAATATCTCACGGTGATCAGCGATCCGCACTGGCTCGAAGGGAAGCGGCAGGTGATGGTCCACGAGATGCAGGAAGGAATGGTGATCGCGAACGACCTCTGTACGTCGAGCGGCGTGAAGCTCGTTGCGGCGGGGACGAAACTTTCGGCGACGCAGGTGGAGAGGATCCTTGCCCACAACTACAGCGATCCCATACTGCACGGGATCTACGTCACGACCTGAATCATTCGCGTCCCGGGCGGCGCGCCCTCAGAGTATCGGAAAACTCGAGGAGGTCCTGCTCCCGTCTCTCGGCCGGAGTGTTGTCCTGGTCAGGGTCCCTTTCGGGAGCGATCTCGGCCTCTTCTCCGCGGGCGTCGAGAGGTAGTCGATCCACAACACCAGCTCCTCCAGCGGCGCTCCCTTTCTCAGGAATCCCTCGTACCGCGGGTCCTTGACGGCGTCGAGCGTGTGCTGGTCGTCGTATCCCGAGAGATACAGGATCGGCACCGTGGCGAACTCCGGCATCGCCCTCAGCGCCCTGCTCATTTTGATCCCGTCCATGATCGGCATGTAGATATCCGTGATGACGAAGTCCACCTGCGTCCCCCTGATCTTCTCCAGCGCCTCATGGCCGTTCTCGGCAAGGACGACGTCGCATCCCCTGCTCATGAGCACCGTCCGAATGAGAAGACGGTAATCGAGTTCGTCATCAACGAGCAGTATGGTCATGATCCACCTCCGTCTGTGTCCTCTGCGTCGACATCCCGCAGGCGGAAATCCCGTGTGCACCTCATCGCATGAAAAAGGGCAAACGGAGTGCCAGAATCCGCCTTCCGGGGGGGGCTGATTGCGGGGCTGCCATGCCCATATGCGGCGGGCCGCGGCCCGTCACCCATGTGTGATAGTGCAGATTCTACAAAGGGGAATCAGAACTCCGCGTGCCCGCGGAGCGAGAAGACGTTCACGACCGGTCCCCTGTCTCTGTTATAACCGGGATTGATGACGAGCTGGTCGTCGATCGTGAACGTGAACGAAGGGAAGAGCGTTGCGCTGTAGTATGCTTCGGTGATCTGTTCCGGCGCGTAGTTGAGTGCGCCGTCTCCGATGAGAAATCCGTAGCCCCCCGCGGCGAGGTACTCCCGGTGGTCGTTCGAGAGCATGTTGATGACCCAGGCGATCCCCGCGTTGTCCTCTTTCCTCCCCCACGCGTCGCCGCGCGTCGCGACACCCGCGTGGAACGACCTGTCGATCTCCGTGAACGCCCAGGTCTCGGTGTGACCGTCGTTCCAGCTTAACCTCGCGAAGAGCCCCGACACGCTCCCGAGGTCCTGTTCGACGGAAACGATGAATCCATATTTGGATGAATAGCTGTTCGTCCGGTCGATATCCGGCGGTTCCCCCGCCAGGAGGCCCTGGTCGATCGCAGCCCGGTAATTCCCCATGTCGGCGTGGTTGAGGAATCCTATCAGGTGCAGCTTCCCCCCGAGAGCACCGACCGCGTACGGCTTCACGACCTCCCCGTTGAGGCTGAATGCTCTGCCGATGTTGTGATCGAAGTACGGTCCGTTCGCATACGAAGGGACCATGACCGCGGCGAAGTTGACCGTCCATGCCGGAATGTGAAGCTCCGTAAGTACTCCCCAGTCGTACCCGCGGGTGTCGGCGGCGTAGTCCCACGCCGCGCCCGACCAGAGCGCCCAGTTGAGGAACTGCGTCCGCGCGTCGTGTGAATACTTGTTGTCGTCGAACACGTCCGTCAGGCTGAACCGCCCGACGGTCACCGTCACCCTGTTCTTCGGGAGGCGTCCCGCGATCTGGTTCTGATCCGGATCGACGGTCTCGGTCTCTTCGCCGAGCGCGAAATGCTGGCGGAGGAAAAGCCTCGCGATGAACACCCTGGGCGCGGGATTGTCCACCCGGTACATCTCGCCGTTCGGGAACCCCGCGATCCCCGTCGTGGAGCTGAATCCGTTTCCGCAGATCATTTCGGGATCACAGTAGAGCTCGCTCCCCTGCCACAATCGACTCCCGAGAAAGAGCGTCGAGGTGACCGACATGAGATTCTCCGCCGTCGGCAGGAGACTGTTCCGGCCTGTGTACTTTGCGTTGAACGAGGGGTGCGCCTGCTGAATCGCGGTGAGCTGAAAGTGATGGCTCAGCGTCTCGATCGAGTCCTGTGCGAAGACGACCGGGGTAAACAGAACGAAGTGAACGAAAAGCAATCCGCACGGTGTCTGGAATCGATGCACGTACCGGCCTCCGGCAATTTGTGAATGTAGAATATGCCCCCGGAGAGTGTGATTGTCAACAACTTCGGCCGCTGAAAACGAGAATTTACACAATCTTTACATTGCGATTGCGGTCCTTCCCGCTTTTCCGTAGATTGCCCTCGTTCATTGAGCGGCCCCTGGTCCATGGAAGACGGATGAGGGGCATTCCTTTTTATTGAGCATGTGAAGAATGCATACCCCGTGGCGGACGCTCCGTTTCCTGGTTCCCCTCGCGTGCGGTCTGGTGTCGGCGCTCCAGGCGCAGGAGGGTACGTGGGATTACGCAGGCGGAGGTTTCGGCGGGACCGACTTCCACGTGAGGGACGATCACGCATCGCCGCTGTTCTTCGGCGCTTTCGGGATCGCGCCGGTGGTCCAGTTCCTGCACGCCGGCGAAGGGAACCGGCAGTTTTTCGAGGCCTCATACTCCCCGGCCGTTCTTGCGGCCGATCCGGAATACTTCAGGGCCGACAACTGGAAGGGGAGAATCCGCTATGCGTACATGGCCTCGGTCGGCGAATTCAGCATGGGAGACCGGCCGCTCCTCCTGTTTCTGGGGGGAGCCGTCAACTCGTTTTTGAGCAGGTCGGACTATTACTATTTCATACGGCCGTTGAACGGGTATTCCTCGGCGATTGATTCGTGGTACTGGAGCAGCTCCGTCGACGTCGCCCTCCGCGCGGAATACGGACTTGGAGAGCGGGAATTCGTTTCCCTGCAGTGTTTTTTCCCTCTTGTCAGCAACGTCTCGCGCCCGCAGTACTCGGCGAGCGGGGACTACTCGTACACGGAGAACGCGTTCAAGCTGAAGATGTTCGGCCGGACCGTGGTGTTTCCGAAAAACTTCTCCTGCGACCTTCTCCTGGAGTTCCAGTTACCCGTCTTCTGGAGATTTAATGCGGGGGTGAGCTGGGAGTTCTACTATACGTCGTACGACCTGCCGCGCGAGCTGAGGCTCTACCTGAACACTGCGCGTGGCGGGGTGTTTTTCTGTTTTTGAAGACCGCGCGTTGGTGTGCGCGGCGGACAGTCGCACGGCCCCCGGGCCTGTTGATCAGCCGCGCCGCCGTGAGTCGTGACAGGAAACCACGCCGTTGTGTATCGGGAAGGGAAGCCGGGCGAATGAACAGGAAGATTCTCCTTGCGGCAGGTGCCGCGTTCCTCCTTGCGGGATGTGACAGGATGCTCCTGGGCCCGCCCCCGGAGAACACTCCGGCGGAGAATTTCGATCTCCTCTGGAGGACGTTCGACGAGAACTATGCGCTCTTCCCGGTCAAGCCGGTCAACTGGGATTCGCTGCACGCCGCATACGGCGCCATGATCGCGGGGAGTGCAACCGGATCTGATCTCTGGAACGTGTCGACCGGGCTCCTGTCGCACCTCGACGACGGTCACGTCAAGCTGTACAACAGCGACTACTCGCAGGGGTTCGACGCGAGCCATCTTGTCGCAAGGAAAGCGGACGACTTCAGCCTGGATCTTGTGAAGGGGGTGTACCTTGACTCCCCCAACGTCGTCGGCGCGGGGCTGATTACGTACGGCAGGATCAGGAACCGGAACATCGGGTACATTCACATCGCGTCGTTTGTCTCGAACGTCGGCAACGGCGCCGACTGGGCGTATGATATCGACGCCGTCGTGCGCGCGCTGCATGACACGCAGGGGATGATTCTCGATGTGCGGGACAACGGGGGAGGCCTTGTCGTGACCGTGCAGATCATCGCCTCGGCGTTCATCGACCACAGCGTTCTCTACCTGTACCAGAGGGCGAAGACCGGTCCGAAACATACGGATTTCGGACCCCCGATCTCGCTCGTTGTCTCGCCGCGTGCGGGCGCTCCCGGATACGTCAAGCCGATCTTTTTCCTGACGAACAGGTTCTCCGCGAGCGGGGCGGAACACCTGACGAGCATATTCAGGACTCTGGCCGGCGTGACCCAGGCGGGGGACACGACCTTTGGAGCGTTCGGCGACATCATAAGCGTCGCCCAACTCCCCAACGGCTGGACGTTCACATACCCCTGCCGCCTGACCACGATTCCGGACGGGAGGTGCCTCGAGGGGATCGGTTTTGTTCCCGACGTTCTCGTCAGGAACAGCCCGTCGGACATCAATGCCGGCATCGACAGGGTCATGGACTACGCCGCCGCACACCTTCCCGGGTAGCCTGTGGCGCCGCAATTAGGCGGCACCTGTGGCGCCGCAATTAGGCGGCACCCGTGGCGCCGCGTTAGGCGGCACCCGTGGCGCCGCATTAGGCGGCACCCGTGGCGCCGCATTAGGCGCCAGGGTTTGATTGTTCATAAAAATAGTACGTACTTTACTTATCAGGGTGCAACCGCCTCTCTCCCGGTCGTCCCCGCATTTCCCATTTTCCCTTTCGTCGATGAGTGCCGTTCGCGTTCTTCTCCTGGGCTCTGCATGCGCGGCGGGTCTCTGGTTCGCCGTCTGCAGGGCGGACGCGTTTCCCATGCTCCGCGGCGATGCCGTGAGCGGGACCGACGTAGAGGGGGTGGTGTCCGACAGCGCCACGGGGGAGCGCATTCCCGGTGCCAACGTGATCCTCCGGGGGACCGGGCGGGGCGCCGCGACGAACAACAACGGATTCTATCTTATCTCCTCCGTCCCCACGGGGACGTATTCGCTCGTCGTGAGCGCGGTGGGCTACCAGCGGCGAACGGTACCGGTCAGCGTCGCGGAAACCGGCCCGCTGACCGTCAACGTCCGCCTGGCGGTGAGGCTCATCGAATCCCGTGAGGTCGTTGTCGAGGAGCAGTCGATTTCCACGCTCACCGAGCGCAGCGCGAGCATTCACTTCATCACCCCGAAAGAGCTTCAGAGCATTCCGGCCGCGGGACAGCAGGACCTTCTCCGCTCGCTCCAGATCCTTCCCGGGATCACGTCGACCTCGGACGTCAGCGCCAAATTCTTCGTTCGCGGGGGCGCGGGGGATCAGAACCTGATGCTCCTCGACGGGATGAAGGTGTACAACCCGTTCCACGCGTTCGGACTCTTCAGCATTCTCGATCCCGACATCATCCGCAACGCCGAGGTGTACACCGGCGCGTTCCCCGCGGGGTACGGCGGCAAGCTCTCCTCCGTCGTGAACGTGACGACGAGGGACGGAAATCTCAACCAGGTGTCGGGAAACGCCAACATCAACTTTCTTTCGGGGAAGCTCGAGCTCGACGGGCCGCTCGGCGACGACAATTCCTGGATGGTGAGCGGCAGAACGTCGCTCCTCACGAACACGATCGACAAACTGATCCCCAACGCCGCGCCGATGTCGTTCACGGATCTGTTCTTCAAAGGGACGGTCGGGACATCGACGGGCCGGTTCGGAATTCGCGGGTTTACGAGCGGCGACGATGTGAAGCCCCCGGGCCTTGACCAGCCGAACTACTCGTGGCGGAATGCGGCGTTCTCGGCGGTATTCTCCTCTCTCATCGCCGACCGCCTCTACTTCGATGCGACGGCCGGCTATTCGCGTTCCTCGATCGATCAGATCCCGAAGGCCCCCGGTCTGGTAAACCCGGCGTCGTCCCTCCTCGAAGAGGCGAATTTCCGCGTTGAGATGACGACGTTCCTCGAGGACCAGAACACTCTTTTCGAAGGGTTTGAATTCAATTCACCTGCCGTGACGGATTCCCTCTATGTGCGAAACGTCTTTCCCCGGCTGTACAAAGAATCGGAGATCGAATGGTACGCATGGGTCCGCTACGCGGGGGTCTCCGGGGCGTTCCGGTACGATCTCGGCATACACGGCGACGTTGCGCTGATGATTTCCGGGGGACCGCTCCTTCAGTGCGCACAGCCCCGTCTGACGTTCTCGTACGACTTCGGGGGGAGCTGGATAGGGAAGGCCTCTTACGGCGTCTTCACGCAGAACCTCATCACGGTGAGCAACGAGGACGACCTCACCTCCCTGTTTGACGCCTGGGTGATACTCCCGGACAACCTGCGTCCCGAAGAAGCCCGGCATTATGTCCTGGGAATCGAGGGACCGCTGCTTCCGTCGCTGGCAACGAGCCTCCAGGCGTATTTCAAAGACTACCGCTCCCTGACGCTCTACAACTCGAACAAGGTGTTTCCCGATGACCCCGACTACCTGAACGGCACAGGCACGGCGAAGGGACTCGAATTTCTTCTCCGGTACGGGTCCCCGCTGCTGGATTTGTATGCCTCTTACGCGCTTGCAAGCACCACCGTCTCTGCAAACGGCGTGACATACGCCCCGCGCTATGACAGGCGCCACACGATAAAAGGGCTGGGCACGATTCACATCATCGAAGGGCTCGATGCGACGCTCCGCTGGGAATACGGCAGCGGTTATCCCTTTACCCAGAACGAAGGTTCCTTCTCGCGCCTGACGCTCGGCGATATCGGGGTGGATCCTCTCCCGGAAGGGGGGGGGAGTATCGGAAGCGCGCTCGGCCCGAAGAACGCGGCGCGGCTCCCCGCATATCACAGGATGGATGCAGGCCTCAATTATAGAATAACGGTCGGTATGTTCCGGGGGACGGTGGGCCTGAGCGTCATCAACGTCTACAACCAGAAGAACATCCTGTATTACAACCGGACCACGGGGGAAACGGCCTATATGACTCCGTTCCTCCCGACCGCGTCTTTCACGGTGGAATTCTGATCATGAAGCGGCCGCTCGCCATATCGCTGTTTCTCGGTGCGCTCCTCGGCGGGTGCAATCAACCCTTCGAGCCGAACGGCCCCCTCAACAGCACGCTCGTTGTCTATGGCATTCTCAATTCACGGAGCGACACGCAGTACGTGCGCCTCTCATCGACATTCGCATCCCCCCCCGAGCCGTCGATACGGAATGCTGCCGTGACGCTCTCCGGGAGCGACAACTCCTCCTCCTACAGATACTCATTCAGGGACACCACGGTCCTCTGGCAGGATACGTCCGGAAACCCGGCACCGACGAATGTGTACGTCGCATACAATGCGCCGGTGGAGGGGAACGTCGCCTATCAGCTTCAGGTCTCCACCCCCTCGGGCCTCACGGCGACGTCGAGCGCCACCGCGCTCCCCCCGCCGCTCTTTTCGCTCAAGCCCGGCGCCACCCCCGGCTTCTTCGTCCTGAGCAGGAAGTTCAACTCCCAGAGCGGTGCCGCGATACTCCATTTTTACCTGGACTACTACGCGCTCGTCAACAACGGCTGGGTGCTGCTGACCGAGGAGGTCCCCACGACGAGTTACACGGATCCTTCGGGAAACGTCTTCCCCGTCTATCCGTCGATCACCCCCATCGGTACGCTCGAGACCGGGAGTACGGATGTCCCCATCGACTCCGCGCTGTTCCAGGGTGCGCGCGTCCGCGTGTTCAAGAGGTTCGCCCCCGCACCAGTCGTCTACCTGGATATCCGGTTCGTCCTGACGCAGATCGACGATGCCTTGTACGATTATTACTACCTCTACAACGGACCGGTGGACAATTCCTCGATAAGGCTGGACGTGCCGGAATTCACGAACATCCGGGGCGGCCTCGGCGTTTTCGGAAGCCGGGCGGAAGTTGTGCTCCTCTTCCCGCTGGCGCGGTAGGGGAACGGTCGTCCGGATCGAAATCGGGGTTCGCCGTCACAAGAAGAGAGTCACCGAAGAAGTACCATCCTGCCGCTGTGCACAAATCCGCGCGAAGTGTTTCCGGCGGCGAACGCCTCGAGCCGGTAGAAGTACACTCCGCTCGCAAGCTGTGAACCTTCGAACCGCACGGTATACGTCCCGGGGTCCTGCACCCCGTTCACGAGCGTAGAAACTTCCCGGCCCAGCGCGTCGTAAACCCTGAGCGTGACATACGCTCGCGCGGGGATCGAAAACCGGATATTTGTCGCGGGGTTGAAGGGATTCGGATAATTTGCCTGTAGCGCATATCCCGGAGGAACGCCCGGGATCTTGTCAATACCAAGCGAGAGGAGCATCTCCGCGAGATTGCGCCTGAATGTGCCGCCCGAAACACTCCCCGCATACACGTCTTCCCCGTCGGTCACGATGCAATTGATCGCCTTCACAGGGAGCCCGGCGTTGGCCTGAATCCAGTGCTGGCCGTTGTCAGGAGACACGTACACGCCTCCCCCGGCCGTTCCGGCAATGACGGTGGCCCCGGTTGCGGCAAGAGCTGTCACCGTGTAGTTGTCAAATAGGTAGTTTGACGAATTCCAGCTCGTTCCATGGTCGTTTGAAAAATACACGCCTGTCCTGGAACCGACGTACACGGTTGCGCCATTCGTCGCGCAGGCGTGCAAGTGAAGTTCCGTCATCCCCAGGTTCGATATGGTCCAGTGCTGACCGCCGTCCGCAGAGGTATAGACGCCATTGCCGTTCGACACCGCGTAGATGTATCCCTGCGATGAGGTGATCCCCTGGTATGTCAGCCCGCTGACTCCCGGATTGGTCCCCTGCCCGGCGATCCAGGTATTCCCCGAGTCGATCGAATAGGAGACGCCCTTTTGCCAGTCCGCCGCCAGGAGCGTCTGTCCGTACGTCGCCATGGCGGTAATGTGTCCGGAGAGACCGCCGGGCTGCCAGCTTGTATCCCCCTGCGCACGAAGAAACACGCCGTCCCCATCCGTTCCCGCGACTAGAGTGGTTCCGACCGACGCCAACGCCGTGACCAGCCTGTTAGTCAATCCTTCATTCATCCTCGTCCACGAGGCGCCCCGGGTTGGGGATCCGAAGACACCGTTGAGCGATCCGGCATAGAGCGACCCTCCGGCGATAAGCAGGGAATTCACCGTGCTCTGTGTGAACCCCGAGAAATTTGCGGTCCAATTTGTGCCTCCATCGCCCGAGACCAGCACGCCGTCCGTTGTGCCCGCGTAGACGTTACTCCCCTCTCCCGTAAGGAACGAGACGGTATTTTCGGGGAGGGGGAGAGTGACCGGTACCCAGGTGCTCCCTTCATTGCTCGAAGTGAACATCCCCGCAGAAAGGCTTCCCGCGAACAGGGACGTGACTCCGCGGGTGGGACCCACGGCGGCAAGTGAGAGCATGTATGTCGTCGTGAGTCCGGTGTTTTCCGCCTGCCAGGATGCTCCGTTGTCCGTGGAAACACATATGCCTCCCCCGAATGTTGCGGCAAAAAGTTTTCCTCCGGTCGAAGCAAGTGCGGTAATGTCTGTTGCCGGAAGGCCGTAGTTCGAAGGAGCCCATGTCTTCCCGCTGTCTGCGGACTTATATATCCCGCCGCTGAGTGTGGCTGCGAATATCAGCGAGTCCTTGGAAAAAAAGGTGTTTACTTGCTTGAGCGCAAGTCCCTTGCCTGCGGGATACCAATTCACACCATTGTTCGGGGAGTAAAACGCTCCGTACGTGCCCGGGCCGGCAAACAGACTCGTCCCCACGCTTGCGAGAGCGACCACATTGTCGCTGATCAGCAGGTTCGTCGGATCGATCAGCGGGCCGGTAGGTCCCCATGTCGCTCCTCCGTTCGTCGTCGTGAATACGCCGCTGCCGGCTGTTGCCGCAAACACGCTGTTTGCAACCGCCGCGAGGGCAGTGACGTTGAGATTGGTCAGGCCGCTGTTTGTTGAAAGCCAGGAGAGACCCCCGTCCGTCGAGCGTGAAACTCCTCCTCCCGGGGTGCTTGCATAGAGAGTCCCGCCCGCCTTCACTATCGAACTCACTGATCCGCTTGCACCGGGGGGGCCCAGTTGCACCCACTGCGCATGTCCCTGATGTGCCGTGAGAATGGCGAATATCAGGAGAACGCCGAGATTCGATTCATTATTCATGAGCCACAATAGGTGGCTTCAGCGATCATCGATGAAGGACCGGCAGATAAGTCCGCCATGGCCCGACTGCATCCTGGTACTGCCTTGCCATGACGCGCGCAACTTGGGCGACGTGACCCAGGTCGTGGGCTACCCATGCTGCCAGGAGTTGCTCGAGGGTGACCGTTCCGAACTCTGGATGCTCACCTGTGAGTCGCAGCGTGGTCCCATCGAGTGTGAGTTGCTTCAGTTCCTTGAGATTGCTGGCTCGCAATTCAGCGAAGCGATTCAGAAGTTCGGTGAGTGTTCTTTCTTTGGGGGCGTGGAGATGACGAAACCGGTCGAAAGGTTCAAACCGGTGATTGCCACCCTGCGCGAGAATTATATGCGCCCGTGCCATCCAGTCTGTCTCTTCGCCGTCGATCAGGTGGCCGATCACGTTGACGGGGCTCCACGTATCCGGTGCCTCATTGGAGTGTGTCCAATTTCTGGACAGACCTTCCAAAAGCGTCCGAAGAACGGCCGGGGTGCGTTCGAGAATGGCGATGCTGCCGGCTGGGTCGAAGTTCATGATTGTCTCTGGAGTGGCGCGAGATAACGGCTGCATGTACGTCGGTAAGATAGCGTTCTGCCCGGGGAATCGCAATCGCGGAATCGGTCCCATTGACATTCATCTTGGCTCCGTGTATGTTGCTTCAACCGACACCTCAATTGAGCGCGCTGCTGATGTTCCTCTCCGGTTCGAAAGCAATTTCCAGAATTGCGTTTCCGCTCTCCGCAGTGTGTGCGCTTGCTGCGTCTTTTGCCTCGGCCGGCACGAACGGCAGTGTGGAGGGGAGAGTGATTGACGCAAAGACCGGGGAACCTCTTCCCGGCGTTAACGTCATAATCGTCGAACTCCAGGCCGGGACTTCCACGGACACGTCGGGCCGCTACGTGCTGAGGAACATTCGGGCCGGCATCTACGGCGTCAGATTCACTCACGTGGGTCACACCCCCCGTCTCGTGCGCGGCGTCCTGATCGATCCGGACAGACGGATGGCCCTCGATGTCGCGCTCCAGCCTTCTGATATTCCCCTGGCCGAGGTCGTGGTAACGGAGGAGACCCCGCTCATCAGGCAGGACGTGACCGGGACGACCTACTTCCTCAAAGGGGATGACGTGAAGCTGCTCCCGATCGGAAACGTCACGGACGTGCTGGGGCTCCAGCCCGGTGTCACGCTCGAAGGGAATGTGCGCGGGGGGAAGACGACGGACGTCAGCTATCTCATCGACGGCCTCCCTGTGCAGGACCTGATGGCGGGAGGCCTCGCCTCGGTCCTGCCGGCAAGCTCGGTCTTCGGGATGAGCATCTACACCGGCGGGTTCGAGCCGGAGTATGGCAACGCGCTATCGGGAGTTGTGAATATCGTGACACGGACCGGGGGGGAAGACCAGCGTTTCTACGTGAGGGCGGACAAGGACGATCTTTCCTTCTACACGCAGGTGAACAAGACAAGTGATTTCGAAGCCTCCGCGAGCGGGCCGGTCATCGCGCAGAAACTGTATTACACCGCGGCGGGGCGGGGGGTCCTCACGGATACCCGGTGGTGGCAGGATATGGACATTTTCTTTTCGAGCCCGATCGACAGGACCTGGAGCGCGTTTGCCAAACTCGATTACATCGCGACCCCCACGTTAAGGGTAGCCGCACAGATGCTCTACACCCGGCACGACTGGCGGGACTACGAGTTCCCCTGGCGTTACAATCTTGACGGTCTTCCTCCCGAGTCCAGGACATCCAACCGGTTCGCCGTCATCGTCTCGCAGACTCCATCGGACAAGTTCTTTTATACGGCCAGTCTGTGCAGGTATTATTCCGGGAATGCCATCGGGAACGGTTCGCCGGCGGACGTCCCGCAGGATGTCCCGTGGCAGTATGACTTCTTCCTCCGGTACGTCGTGCAGGGGCAACGCGCGTGGTGGGCCCGTGCGTCACAGGAGAGCTATTCGGCCAAATTCGACGGGACGCTCACGTTCGTGGAAGGCCACCTTCTGAAATTCGGCGGAGAGGGGATCTGGTATAACCTGAATTCCACCGTGATCCGGTTCGAGCCGCAGATGACATTTTTCGGGAAGCCGTTGGCCGATGCCCCCCTTCTCGATTACAGCTCGGCCTACCGGTACTTCCCCCGCTCGGGGTCATTCTACGCGCAGGACAAGATCGATTTCCTTGACGGGAGCGGCGTCCTGAACATCGGTCTCCGGTACGACTTCCTCGATACGCGCGCGACGCGTCCGGCGATCGGCATCGCCGCTTCCGAGAGCGGAGGTAGTGCCAATGCCGCCCCTGTTCCGGGGGGCGTCAAGCAGAGCTTCAGCCCGAGGTTCGGAGCGTCATTCCCCGTCGATGAAAAAAGTTCGCTCTTCGTCAATTTCGGATGGTACACGCAGTTCCCCCTCTTCGACGAGCTGTACACGGGACTGGACCGCGTCGCTCTGGCAAAAGGGGTGAGCGCGGTCCTGGGAAACCCCGGGCTCGAACCCGAACGCTCGGCGATGTGGGAGATCAGTTACAAACGGTCCCTCCAGTACGAGCTTGTGGTTTCTGCAACATACTTCAAGAAATCGATAAGCAATCTGATCGATACAAAGGCATTTGTTCCCGGATTCAGCCATCTCTCCGGCAGCTACGGGTTCGCCGAATTCGTCAATGATCCTTATGCGGACGTTGAAGGGCTTGAGTTCTCCGTGACGCGGAGCGCCGGGGCATGGATTACGGGCGAGCTCTCCTACACGTACATGGTGGCGGAGGGGACGAGCGGGAGCGCGTACGACGGTTTTGCCGCGGCGGAGTACGGTCTCCCGGTGACACCGCAGATCTACCCGCTCAGCTGGGACCAGCGGCACGCCGTCACCGCGGTGCTGAACTTCGCCACCCCTGACCGGACCAATGTCCATGTTGTCGCGCATGCCCACACGGGCCGCCCCTACACGTATTATCCGACGACCTCGGGATTCGCGCCGATCGATGTCGGCTTGTTCTCGCTGAACAACCAGAGAATGCCGGGGTATTCCAGTGTGGACGTCCTTCTCGAACAGCACATGACGCTGGACTTCTGGCCGGGATGCGACGCATCCGTCTATCTCGACGTTCGCAACCTGTTGAACTCACAGAACGTCGCATGGATGGACGCGAACGGACAGGTCGGCGGTGAGCTGGGAGACCCTTCAGGGTACTATATCGGCAGGAGGACTCGCTTTGGCGTGCGTCTCTCGTTCTGACATCGGGCTGCTTATCCAGGCGGCTGCAGTTCTTGCCTTCGGGTTTGTGGGGTGCGATGAATCGCTTCCGCCGCGGCTTACCGACCCGAACGCGATCGGTCTCGGGGTGAGGATCATCCCCGGTCTCATCACGGTACAGGGAGGAGTTGTCGGCGGGAATGCAGGCCTTATCGAGGCGAGCGTATCAAACATCTACACGGAGGTTCTTCAGGATACCCCCGCGGTCAATATCCGCTGCCGTATCTGGCTCGCTGACTTCCCCGACAGCGTGGGGTTGGCGACATTCGATATTTCGTCGCTGACCGACAAACGCTTCCTCCAGGGGGGGATGCTCACGATCCTCCCTCATGCTACGGCTTTTTTCGACAAGTCCTGGGATTACACGACTCTGGGAGGGACCCCGTTCTGGTCCATGCTCCCGCTCCAGGACAGGACCGACGCGCAGGGTCCCTATAAGCTGTCGATTCCCGTGCAGGTGGTGATGTCCGACACCCTGCGTGTGTTCAAGCCGGTTCCCGACTATACGATTGGACCCCAGTCGTATACCATCCAGTTTCAAATCCGCTGAGCCGGAGCATCACGGTTGGGAATCGGGCCTCGCGAATGTGGGCCTCTTTTTTTCGCTGGCCGGGGAGGAGATACTTATCGGAGAAGGACCATTCTCCCGCTCTGCACGAATCCGCGTAAATTGTTTCCGGCGTCGAACGCCTCGAGGCGGTAAAAGTACACTCCGCTTGCAAGCTGCGTACCCTCGAACCGCACGGTGTACGTCCCGGGGTCCTTCAGGCCGTTCACGAGCGTTGATATTTCCCGGCCCAGCGCGTCGTAAATCCGGAGCGTGACAAACGCTCGCGCGGCGATAGAGAACCGGATGTTTGTCGCGGGGTTGAACGGGTTGGGATAGTTCGCGAGCAGTGAGTATCCGGAAGGACTGCCGGCCTGCGCATCGATGCCGAGCGACGTGAGCATCTCGGCCAGCGACCTCCTGCACGTCCCCCCTGATGCCGTCCCGGCGTAGACGTCCTGTCCGTCCGTTACGATGCTTCTGATCGCCTGCACCGGGAGGCCTGCGTTTGCCGCTTTCCAGTGATATCCTCCGTCCGCGGAGACATAGACCCCCCCTGTGGCTGTCCCCGAGATGAGCGTAGCGCCGCTCACGGCGATCGCAGTGACGCTGAGATTCCCCAGACCGTTGTTTATCGGGTACCAGCTTAGCCCCTGATCGGTCGAGTGCCACACCCCGACAGCAGTGCTGAGATATACTGTCGACCCGCCGGCGATGCAGAAATGTGCGTGGAGGTCCTGCATGCCGGAATCCGACGCACTCCAGGAGACTCCGCCGTCTGTTGATCGGAAAAAACCTTTTCCATAGGACGCCGCGTAGGCGACGCCGCCGGATGAAGCGAACGACTCGATGTCGATTCCGTCAAGCCCTACGGGGATACCCGCTCCGCCGTGCCACGTCGCGCCGGTGTCGGTCGAATAGAAGGCTCCTTTTGCATTCGCACACGCCAGGAGCGTCCCCCCGACGTTTCCGACCGCGGAGATGGACCCGCCGAGTGTGGTTCCTCTCCACGCGGGGTCTGAGGGAGCCCGCACAAATACTCCGTTCGCGGCCGTGCCGGCAAGGAGCGTCGTCCCACACGCCGCGATGGAGACAATGCTCGTCGCCTCAAGTCCCTCGTTCATCCTGGTCCATGTTTCTCCCCGTGTGTCGGAAAAAAACACGCCGCTGGGCGTTCCCGCGTAAATCTTCCCGCTGTCTATGACAAGCGAATTCACGGTGCTCTTTGTGAATCCGCTCCCCGACTGATCCCAGTGAATCCCCGCGTCGACGGAGACAATCACGCCGTCCGATGTTCCGGCATACACATTGTTCCCATCCACCATGAATACCGAGACGAGGTTTTCTGGATACGTGAGCGATACCGGGCTCCAGGAGGCGCCGCTGTCCGAAGAGGTGAACATCCCTGCGTATGCGCTCCCGGCAAAGAGGACCGTTCCTCCGGTGGGCCTGACGGCGGATGCAATCGAGAGGAGCGCCGTGCTTGTGAGCCCCGTGTTCGATGCGTGCCACGAACTCCCGTTGTCGGATGAACGGAAAACTCCCTGGCCGAACGTCGCAGCGTAGAGGTTTCCTCCGCCGGCGGCGAAAGCCATGACGTCGGACCCGGTCAGTCCGTTGTTTGCGGGGCTCCAGGTTTTTCCGCTGTCCGCGGTTCTGAATATTCCCCCCGTGGATGTCCCGGCGAATGTCACCTGGCCGTATGAAAAAAACGAATTGACGGGGCTGAGTGCGAGCCCCTTCCCGGCGGGGTACCAGTTTGCCCCCCCGTTCGGTGAAAAAAATGCTCCAAACCTGTCCGGGCCTGCAAAGAGCGTCGTCCCGGCGCTCCCGAGTGAAACGACATTGCTGCTGATGAGGAGGTTTGTCGGGTCCAGGAGCGGTCCCGTCGAATCCCAGTTCGCGCCTCCGTTCATGCTGAAGAAAACCCCGTTGCCGGCCGTTCCAGCGAACACCACAGTCCCGATGGCGGCCAGCGACGTGATATTGACGTTCGTCAGGCCGTTGTTTACGGTCAGCCAGGTATGTCCGTTGTCCGTCGACCGGGAAATGCCTCCCCCCGGCGTGCTCGCGAAAATCGAGATTCCGGACTTCACAATTGCGCTGATCGATCCGGTGGCGCCCGGCGGGCCGAGAGGAATCCATTGCGCTGTTACGGTGCCCGTCCTCAGAGCGAAGAATGCAACGAGGAAAACGGTGAGGAATCTTGCGCGGTGAGGAGCGTCCATCAGAGGATCCCGTAGAGGGGGAAAAGCCTTGCTGCGCGAACTCACCGAAATATCATGAGATTCCTCCATAGTTTCAAGCCGGTCGTCCTGAGGAGCGATTTCTTGACAGAAAGTGTTTAATTCGGTAAGGTTGTGGTGTCCGGCGTTCATGACAATGTCAATAACCGGGGGGGGAAACATGAAGGCTGTCCCGCTGTTTGGTGCGCTTGTGCTCACTTCCGTCTCTCTCTTTGCACAGAGAGGGCCGTCGCTTACGTCTTCGGATCTCGTCGCTGTCCCGCCCGAGCTTTCAGCGAAGATCGAGAGCGGCCGGCTGATCGAGGCGGTGAGCCGGAAAATGGTCGGCGTGAAAAGCGGTCTTATGAAGGCCGCGGACGCCGGGACGACGGTGCTCCTCTATCTCAGTGAGCGCCCCTCCGGTGATAATCTCACGGCCCTCGGGAACCTCGGCGTTCGATGTTACTGGGAGACATGGACGCCCCCTCTCGAAGGCCATCCCCTCGGGCTTGTTGTCGCCACGATGCCCGCAGGAAATTTTTTGAGCACGCTCGGTCTCGACTTCGTCAAAAGAATGGGAACGGCGGAGATGCGCCGTCTCCCCAGGAACAACATTGTCGCAAAAAGCATCAGGGCCGATTCGGCCTGGGCGAAAGGGTGGACTGGCACGGGGGTCAAAGTGGCGATACTCGATTCGGGTCTTGACACTGACCCTCCCAATCCCGACCTCCCGGCGACGATCCAGGCCAGGGATTACTCCAACTTCCCCTATTCGATCGGGAACACCGTCCTCAACAAGGTTATCGGCCACGGGACGCATGTCACGGGGACGGTGCTCGGAAGAGGGACCCTCTCTTCTGCGAACGCGGGCGGCCAGTACAACGGGAACGGGCCGTACAAGGGAATGGCCCCCTCGGCAAGCCTCGTCTTTCTCAAGATCGGCGACGATACGACGGCGGGCAGCAGCTCCGCCGCCGATGTCGCTGCGATGCACGCCGCCGTCGATACGTTCCAGGCAAATGTCCTCTCGATGAGCTACGGCGCATGGGACGTCTACCACGACGGTTCGGATGGGGAGGACCAGGTCGTGGACTGGGTCTACAGCAGAGGGGTCCCGTTCTTCATCGCCGCCGGCAATGACGCCGACGGAAGCGTCCATTACTCGGGCACGGTCGGCGCGAATGACTCGACTGCGCCGATCTCCGTCAGCGTGTTCGGTGCGGGAGCGGACACGACGAAGCTCCGGTTTAACCTCGTCTGGCGTTCGCCCGCCGACAGCCCCGCCACATCCATGGACCTGCATTACGTTAACGGCTCGTTGCAGCCGGTCCCCGTGACGATATACCAGCAGACATCGAGCGCACGCGGTACCAATTCCGAGTATTCCGAATCCGTAAGCTATGTTCCCGCCGGCAACAGCAGTTATTACCTCAGGGTTGTGAACAGGTCCGCGCGCCCTCTTTCGTTCCATCTCTACGAGGACTGGGGGGACGGGACCGTGACATTCGACGCCGCGGATCCGAACTACACGATCAGCCAGCCTGCGAGTGCCGATCACGCGTTTGCCATGGGCGCGTACATATCGAGGAATACCTGGACGGCATACAACGGCATCTCATGGCCCTCCGGTGAGGGTCAGCCCGGCGCCATCACCACGTATTCGAGCTGGGGGCCCCGTGTCGACGGGTGGATGAAGCCGGACATCACCGCGCCCGGAAGCGTAACGATTTCCATGCGCGACCGTCATATCTATACGATTCCGGATCCCTACTGGATAAGGACCATGGGCACGTCCGTCGACAGCGCCTACGAAATCATGGAGGGGACGAGCATGGCGACCCCCGTCGGCGCCGGGGCGGCCGCGATACTTCTGAGCAGAACCCCGTCGCTTACCCCCGCCCAGATCTACAGTGCGATGAGTGCGGGGGCGATCACCGACGGGAATACCGGGGGTGTGCCGAACAGGACCTGGGGTGCCGGGAAACTGAACGTGTACTCCGCGCTCGCCATCTCGACCGGCGTCGATCTCACTCCGGGCGTCCCCCTCACGTTCGCGCTCGGGCAGAACTATCCGAACCCGTTCAATCCGTCGACGGTCATTCAGTACGTCATCCCCGGGGCTGCCTTTGTCACGCTCGAGGTGTTTGATCTCCTCGGGCGGTCCGTGCGCACGCTTGTAAACGGGGAACAGGGATCCGGTCCGCACAGCGTCCGTTTCGACGCGACCGGCCTGGCAAGCGGCGTGTACTTCTACAGGCTGAAAGCGGCCGGTCTGACGCAGACGAAAAAAATGATGATACTCCGCTAGGCCCGATGGCGGAGGGAACAACGTCTGGCACATTCAACCGCGGGAGATCCGGCATGAGAATCCGTGTCTTCATTTCCCTGTCGCTCATGGCGCTCGCAGCGCATGGCGTCCTCGCACAGGAATCGCACGACGGCGGCTGGTGGACGGGATTGTCCGCCGGTTCGAAGCTGGGTGTGATCTCCGGTTTTCTCGATGGGATGGCCCTCGGCCACAATCTCTCCCTCATGGGGGCGGGGAACAGCACCGACCCGGGATGTCGTACGATGATCGCGCAGTCCTACACCTCCGTGCGGAACAGGTACTTTCAGAATGCGGGGGCAGGGGAAATCGTCGCCGCGCTTGACGAGCTCTACGCTGATAACGAGAACAGCTCGATTATCATCGGGAGGGGGGTATGGATTGCCGTCAACCGGCTGGCGGGGGCGAGTGACGAAGATCTTCAGAAGCTGATTCTCCAGAGCAGGGGGGTGAACTACTGAATCCGGCGTCTCCCATCCGTCTCGCCGGAGCGTCGGAGCCGGAGCCCCTGTTCGAGAGCAGCGCCATGCACCCTGTGGCGATCAACGTAAGCCCCGCAGCGAATACGAATATGTAGAAATCTTCTGTTTCCGGCGCCATGATCTCCCTGAACCCTGCATCCCGGAGATTGATAAGGAATGCGTGGGCTGCGGGCGTCGCGATAATCACCCCGATCGAAATACACACGAGCGCTTCGAGCGTCTGAACCTTCGGCCTTGACCGGGGGGGTATGATCCCCCGCCTGTGGCACTCCAGCGCCATCCCGGCTCTGTGCCTCCCGGACTGCCTCCCGAGGACGATCGAAACTCCCACCGACGCGAAGTATATCAGGAACAAAAGCGACGTCATCGTCCTCTCCTTTCTCTGTCACTCCCTGCGGGGAAGGAACGTTTGAACTCCCTCACGAATATCATGATAAGGAGAAGAAGAAGAACGGTGATCATGCACCCTAAGGTCCCATAGAACGAAGCGGAACCGTCGTGTGAATGCAATCCGGCGTAGAACAGCGCTCCCGCGAGCGTGGTAAGGAGCGCGCAAACGATTCCCGTTGCGTAAACGCTTAAAATACCTCCCCTCCGTCCGTTGCCGGAAGATTCCTTAGCGCGTTCCGGGTTTTCCATCGCCCCCCTGTGTCTCGCCTCGCGGCGGCGATATTCAATGACGCCGTACGAGACGATGAGCATGCTGATTGCGATTGAGCTGAAGTCCACCGGCAGTTTCCCCCTTCTCTACCGTTAGACTCGCCGTACATCCCGTTTCTTACGTCCTGTAAGAAAATCCCGCACTTTCCGGTCTAACACGGTGAAAGCCTGGTTTCCCTATGACTCCCGCCCGGGGGGAACGATCATCGCTATCATCGGAAGAGTGTTTTCGCTCAATAGCAAAGGAATTTGCTCCGCGGCTGTACCGCCAGGCTTTCCGCTCTCTCGGCGACCCCAACCTGGCGGCCGAAGCTGTGCAGGAGACACTCGTGCGCGTCCACCGTTCGCTTCCCGGGTTTAGAAGTGAGTGTGCGCTGGGAACCTGGATATACAGAATTGCGGTCAATACGATAGCAAGCTTCATGCGCAGGAGACAAAACCGCTCCATCTCCTTCGTCGGGCCGATGGACATGCAATACATCATCGATGAAGAGGGGGATCTTGAAGAGGCGTTCGACCGGAAGCTCGAACGTGAAAGGCTTGCCCGGTGCATCGCGAAGCTTTCCCCCCGGGAATCGGCTGCGATCACCCTGTTTTATATGGATGGCTACGGGTACAAGGAGATCGCATCGATTCTCGGGACCTCGGTCGATTCCGTCGGACTCCTTCTCCACCGGGGAAGGGAACATCTCCACCTCCTCCTTGCGGGAATGAGAGAAAGGGGTGAAATATGAGTTGCGAAGAGTACCGGAGGTTGGTTAACCGCTGGCTGGACGCGCGGGAATCGTCTCCCCTCGACGGAGAGGCGGAATCCCATGCACGGGGTTGCGCCGGGTGCCGATCCTATGCGCGGGCCATGGTTCGGATTGACGCCGGCCTGCGGGATTTGCCTGAAGTTCAGGTTCCTGAAGAAATTCTCGAATCGGCCCTGTGTGAAGGGGGGCGGGTCCCCGGGAGCGGACGGGCGTTTCTCATCCGGTGCGCCAGGGGAGCCGCGCCGGGACTCCCCGCCGCGATGGCATGGATTCTCAGCGGGCTTCTCCCGCCGCCGTCCGACATTGTGTTGCGGTTCACGCTTGCTTCAGCGTCGATGGCCCTCTTTGCCCTGAGCGTCTTCCGCCCGCGGCTCTCGACCTGAATTGCCCGCCGGTATCATTGTGACGAATCGGAATCGCCGGGGCCTCCTCAATCGTACGTGCAGCGGCGCGCCTCGTCCGCGAACGCGTCCAGGAGGGGTAGATCCGCCTCGAAGAAGTGATCCGAAGGGGAGAGTATGTACCCGCCGTTACACCCAGCTTCCTCGAAGCAGCGGCGAACCTCTCTGCGCGTCTCTCCGGGCGTGCAGCCCCTGAAGAAGTGAAACTGGTCGAACCCCCCGATCATAGTTACTTTCCCGCCGACCCTTTTCTTCGCCTCGGCAAGTCTCGTGTCTCCTCCCATCGCGGGGGGGGTGAATGTTTCCATCGCGTCGGGGTTCATTTCCGCGAGCCGTTCGAGGAACGGCATCATGCCGCCGCACGTATGATAGACCACGCGCTGTCCCGCGTCGTGCGCGAGCGCGATGAGCGGTGCGTCGTACGGTGCCACGAACGCGTCGAATATTTTCGGTGAGATCACCGTCGAGGAGGCGTCTCCCCCCCCGTTTTCGATGATGTCGAACTTCGCCCCCTTCATGGACGTAATGTACGCCCTCTTTCTGTCGCGGAGCATGGAGAGGAAGGCGTGAACCCATTCCGGGTCGTCATATGTCGCCATGATCAGCTCTTCGATCCCGAAGAGCACGGACACGTCCTGCCAGCAGCCCGGCTGGCCGTACACCTCGAACGACGGAAAGAATCCCCTGATCATCCCCCGCTCGCCGTATGCGTCCGCGGCGGCGTTCACTCCCGCCGTGTCGCAGAGGGGAACCGTCATGAATTCTGCGATGACGTCGATGTCGCTTTTCTCTTTCACGAGGCGCTCGATGACCCACGACGTGTGTTCGTTGCTCTGGAGCGTCGTCGTGAGCGTCTTCTTCGGCGTCACGAACCTGTAGCGGACGGTCTCGTAGTTCTGGCCGGGAACGGTCTCCGGGAAAATCCGCCACCTGTCGGAGACCACCCGCCGCGGTTCCAGGTACCCCGGGACGTGAAGGGGATCGAAGAATTCGCCGCGGGACTCGTCCGCTTTCGATGAAGGGACCCAGCGGACGGGGTCGAGCCCGAACCGGTCGAAGAACTCGTCGTTTCCCGCCCCATCCAGGAAATTCCTGAGGAAGGAGGGCATCACATGGTGTGTGGTGACGGGGAGCCTGTCGGGGATCCCGCGCGTCAGTGTCGTGAGAAAACGTTGTTTCGGCGTCATCCTGCCTCGTCGGTGAGAAAGCCGCGTGATGAATATAGTGAAACCTTTTCACGATGAAAAATTGCAGATGAGCAAAAATCACGATATGTTGCACAATCAACCGCATAAAGGATCGCCATGACTCCTCTCCGCTGTTTCACGCTCCTCCTCCTGATCCTCTCCGCGCCGCTCCTCCGATCGCAGACCGGGCTCGACAACATCCTTTCCCCCTCGCGGCTTCCGTACCTGAAAAATAGCCGGCTCATCCAGGTCTCGAGCAGCGACACGACAGGCGGGAACAATGATTTCATCTCCGTGCGTCCCGGAGCCACCGCGCGTCTGGCGGAGCTCCGGGGACCAGGCGTCATCACGATGATCTGGATGACGATCGCTTCTTCCGACCCGTACTTCCTCAGGCGCATTCTCCTCCGCATGTACTGGGACGGTGAGGAATCGCCCTCCGTGGAGGTTCCCGTCGGGGACTTCTTCGGGACCGGCTTCCTGTACAAACCCTATGCGACGCCGTACGTCGGCATGTCGAGCGGGGGGTACTATTCCTATTTCCCGATGCCGTTCAACACCTCGGCGCGGGTCGAGATCGTCAACGAAACGGGGAGTCAGATAGGCTCGTTCTATTATCACATCGACTACCAGAAGCTGAACGAGCCCCTCGAGAGCAACGTTGCGCAGTTTCACGCCTCGTGGCGCCGTGAGATCCGCACGCCCCGCGGCCGCCCTTTTACGATCCTGGACGCCGTGGGTGAGGGGCACCTCGTCGGTGTCAACCTGAACATGCAGAGCTACGACGGCGGCCTTTCGTTCCTCGAAGGGGATGAAATGATATTTGTGGACGGGGAGAAGACCGCCTCCATCAAGGGGACCGGGACGGAAGACTATTTCAACAGCGGCTGGTACTTCAACGCGGGGGAGTTTACCGCCCCCTACCACGGGCTGATTCTGAAAGACGATACGCTGGGGCGGATCGCGGCGTACCGCTTCCACATCCTTGACGCCATTCCGTTCCGGAAGTCCATCCTTGCCACGATCGAGCACGGCGATCAGAATACGGAGGTGGCCGATTACAGTGCGACCGCTTACTGGTACCAGAAGGAGCCGCACCGGCCTTTCGTCGCGATAATGCCGGCGCCCCTCCGGATCCCGCTCCGCGTCCAGGTTCCCGGCGGGGCGGTTGAAGCCGAGTCGCTCACGCCGCGCGAGACGGCCATCCCGTATGCCGTCGAAGACATGTCCGCATTCGGCGCTGACTGGAGCGGGCTCAAGCAGCTCCGTGTCGACGGCAGGAAGGAGAAAGAGAGTTTCACGCTCGCGGTTCCGGCGGGAGAGGAACGGTACGACGTCGATATCTACTTTACGAAGGGACCGGCGTACGGAGACGTCGCCGTGATCCATAAGGGACGCACTGTCTGTACATTCAGTGCCTACGACAGGTCCGTCGTCCCCGGTGGGAAGGTCTCTCTGACGGACGTCGCTTCGGCCGGGGGAGAGATCCCCCTCCAGTTCGTCATCACGGGAAGGAATCCCCGGTCGGCAGGGTATGCGGTCGGTCTCGACGCGTTTGCAGTGCGCCCCCGTAGGGAGTACATCCCGGCCTGGTCGCTCATCGGGCCCTTTGCCAACCCGAGGGATTCGGCGATGAACCGGCTCGGGCTTGACATCGTCTACCCTCCCGAGAGGGAGACGGACTTGACGAAATCGTACACGGGGGCGGAGGGGCAGAAAGTCGGATGGCACGTCGCGGCAACCCCCGTATCAGGGAGCGTCGACCTCCTGTCGTTCGAACCGAACGAACTTGTGGTGGTCTATGCGCTGACGTTTGTCTATTCCCCGGCGGATCAGACTCTTCCGCTTCTCCTGGGGAGCGATGACGGCAACAAGGTGTTTCTTAACGGGAAGGAGATCCACAGGATCCTCACAATACGGGGCGCGGCGCCCGACCAGGAGAGCGTCCCTCTGCGGCTTGTGAAGGGGTGGAACCGGCTGCTGTTGAAGATTGAGAACAATTTCGGCGGGTATAATTTCTATGCGCGCATCCCCGATCCTGCGCGGACGCTGAAATTCAATGCGGCGAAGCCGGAGTAATCGCGGAGTCGCGCGTCAGCGATCCCGCGGCAGTTCCGCGGGGTGAACCATCCCGCGGAAGCTTCGCAGGGTCAGCGATCCCGCGGCAGTGTCGCAGGATACCAATCACAATTTTATCTGCATATACATGAAACAAGCGAAACCCGGTCTCGACCTCTCTCTCCATCCCCACAGAAGATTCAATCCTCTCACGGGAGAATGGATCCTCGTGTCACCCCACCGCACGCAAAGACCCTGGCTCGGGAAAGTGGAGGAGATCCCCGCGGAAACAAGGCCCGGGTACGATCCATCCTGCTATCTCTGCCCGGGGAACGCGCGCGCAGGGGATGCCCGGAACCCACCTTACACTTCGACGTTTGTCTTCGATAACGATTTCGGTTCGCTCCTCCCCTCGACCCCACGGGGAACGTACAGGCGGGGGGGATTGATTGTCGCCGAAGGGGAGGCCGGCGTCAGCCGCGTGGTCTGTTTTTCCCCCCGGCACGACCGCACGCTCGCCGAGATGGACAGGGCGGAGACGAGGAACGTCGTCGACGTCCTTGCGGAAGAGTACCGCTCTCTGGGGAGCCGTCCCTACATACGCCATGTCCAGATATTCGAGAACAAGGGAGCGATGATGGGGTGCAGCAATCCTCACCCCCACTGTCAGATCTGGGCGCAGCGCACTGTCCCGGTCGAACCGGCGAAAGAGGCGCGCCGTATGCTCGCCTACCGCCGCGCCCGGGGGCATTGCCTCCTCTGCGACTATGTTTCGCTCGAGCTGAAGCTCGCCGAGCGGATCGTCTGCGTGAACGATGGATTTGCCGCGATCGTCCCGTTCTGGGCGGTCTGGCCCTTCGAGACGATCGTTGTGAGCCGGCGACACATCGGGAGCCTCACCGGAATGCGCGATGAGGAGCGTGACGACTTCGCGGATATCATCCGGCGCGTCGCCGTCCGGTACGACAACCTTTTCCGCATCTCGTTTCCGTACTCTTCGGGGATACACCAGTCACCGACCGACGGGAAAAAGCATCCGGAGTCGCATTTTCATATGCATTTCTTCCCTCCTCTTCTCCGCTCCGCGACCGTCAGGAAATTCATGGTGGGGTACGAGATGCTTGCCAATCCGCAGCGTGATATCACGGCCGAGTCCGCCGCGGCACGCCTCCGCGAGATCTCAGAGATCCACTACCGGCCCCGGCCCGCGTCGGCGTGATGCCGGCGATGTAATCCGGAGGAACAACCTTCATGAGCGTTCGCCTGAATCGTGGGATGTTTGGTGCGGTCGCGTTTCTCTCCCTTCTTCTCTGCTCGCTCCCTGATCTGGCGGAAGGGAGTGGTACGGCACGTGTTGTGGACCGGCTCCCCCCTGTCGGGGCGGATGGGCTCTACCCGGGGAACCGTCCGCCCCTCCGTCCGGTCCCGCTTGTGAAGCTCCCGCTCGGCAATGTGCGCGCAGGCGGGTGGCTCCTCGGACAGCTCCATCTGATGCGCGACGGATTCTCCGGGCACCTGGCGGAGATAAGCACGTGGTGCAAAGAGGACGGGAACGCGTGGGTGGGGAAGGGGGGGAAAGGCGACAACGGGTGGGAAGAGGTCCCCTACTGGCTCCGGGGATTTATTGACCTCGGGTACCTGCTCGACGACGCGCGCATCATCGGCGAATCACGGAGGTGGACCGACGGCGTCCTCGCGACCCAGGATTCGACGGGGTACTTCGGCCCGGCGGCGAACAGGACGGGGCCGGATATCTGGCCGAACATGCTCATGCTCTCCGTCCTCCGTTCGCGGTATGAGGCGACGGGAGACGGACGGATTCTTGCGTTCATGCTTGCCTATGCCCGCTGGCTCAAGATGGTCCCGCCGGATCGCTACCTCCCGGGAAGCTGGCAGAAGTGGCGGGGAGGGGACAATCTCGATCATATCTACTGGCTGTACAATAAAACCGGGGATCCGATGCTGCTGGACCTGGCCCGCATCAACCACGAACGGACCGCGGACTGGACCGGCGGCATTCCCACGTGGCACGGCGTCAATCTCTGCCAGGGGTTTCGGGAGCCGGCGGAATATTACCAGCAAACGGGAGACCCGGTACACCTGCATGCGACCGTGCGGAACTATGATTCGATAATGTCCGCCTACGGCGGTGTGCCGGGAGGGATGTTCGGGGCGGACGAGAACGCGCGTCCGGGATACGCCGGTCCGCGGCAGGCGGCGGAGACCTGTTCCATGGTGGAGTTCATGCATTCGGACGAGATGCTTGTTGCCATCACCGGCGATCCGGTCTGGGCGGATCGCTGCGAGGATGTCGTGTTCAACTCGCTCCCTGCGTCGATGACTCCCGACCTGGAAGGGCTCCACTATCTCACCGCGCCCAACATGATACAGTGCGACCGTGCAGACAAGGCGCCGATGATTGAGAACGAAGGGAGGATGCTCTACTTCGATCCGTGGTACCATCGCTGCTGCCAGCACAATGCGGCGTTCGGTTGGCCGTATTTTACCGGGCACCTCTGGATGGCATCGGCGGGGAACGGGCTTGCCGCCGTTCTGTATGCCCCTTCGAAGGTCACCGCCCGGGCCGGGGACGGCGCGAACGTCACCATCACGGAGGACACCGGATATCCTTTCGCCGGTACGGTCGACCTCGCGATCGCCCCGGAAAGGGAAACGTCGTTCCCCCTTTCGCTTCGTATCCCCGGCTGGTGCGCTCATGCGCGCGTTTCCGTCAACGGCCTCGACGCCGGCGTCGCGCCCGGACCCGGAACGTGGGTCGTACTCGATCGCACGTGGAAAAGCGGAGATGTCGTTCATCTGGACCTCCCGCAGGAGATCGGCGTGAGAGTCTGGAAGGGGAACGGGAACACGGTCTCGGTGACGAGGGGCCCGCTTACCTATGCCTTGAAGATAGGAGAACGCTGGGAGCGGAGCGGGGGGACGGACGTATGGCCCGCATTTGAAGTCTTCCCGGCCACGGCCTGGAACTACGGGCTTCTTCTGGACCCGGCGAATCCTGTCCGTTCGCTGAAGTTTGTTGCGAAGGAGGGTCCGCTGGATTCCCAGCCCTTCGCCCCGGAGAGCGCTCCATGTGAGCTGCGCGTCAGCGCGGCCCGGGTCCCTGGATGGAAACAGGAATCAAACGGGCTGATCGGCCAGATTCCCGGGAGCCCGCTCCGCCTGGAGGCGAGCGTCGATACGGTGACGCTGATACCGATGGGCTGCGAGCGGCTCCGCGTGTCGGTATTCCCCGCGCTCATCCGGTGATTGCGTCCGTCCGGAGCTCTGTCAGAACGCCGTCCTCACCCTGAGGCCGAGCGTGCCGTTGACGGAAACGGCCCCCGTGGCGGCCGTTTCGAGCCTGTCGGCTTCATACCAACCGTCGATCCAGATCTGGTACACCGGCTCGTATGTCGCCAGGAGCTGGAGACTCCGCGTCTTCACGAGGTTGCCGCCGAGAAAGACGATCGTAAGAGGGTCCACCGGCCGGTGCCCCTGTTCGACGTCCCCGCCCACGTTCGTCAGGAGATTCCCCCCCGCGTCATAGACGTTGTCGCCGTGACTCTCGTAAAAGAACCTGGCCGACAGCGTCAGCCTTTCCGCAGGGAACAGGTCCCCCCGAATGAACCACGACTCGGAGTTCGGTCCGATGCGCGGCCCGATGACCGCCCCGTTGCTCGTGTACGTGTCCTCGATGGAATAGTCGTGCGAGAAGACGAAGGGCTGGACCCGCGTCCATTCGACCATGAGGCTCGTATTCCGGATCATGAGTGGATCGGTCAGAAACAGGCCGACCTGGTATGCGTTCTTGTTATAGTACCTGTTCTTGAAAAAGTCGCCGAAGTGAAGGTCATCGAAGAGTATCGCGGCGGTAATCTCGAGTCCCGGCGTGAAATGCGTCCTCATGTCTACCGACCAAAGGCCGTTGTCCCTGTCGCCCCGGGCCCTCGCGGCCGATTCCAGGAGCATCATCGGGGCGAGGTAGGCCAAATCGGGGGCCCTGTTGCTGTAGATGACCATGTCCTGAAATCCGAAATCGATGAAATGGGGGAACGAGAGCTCCACCCTGTGCGCCGCGATGTACTTGTCCGCGATGGAAGGGCCCTTCAGCTTTGCGGCGGAATCCGCGGACACAAAATCGGTCCACGGGCGGGGAAGTCCGAGAAGCCAGCCGTGGATGAACGTAAAGCGGAGAAATCCGTAGTGAAAATCCGCGCGTATGAACGGGAACGGGGCGATATTGTCCGAGATGACCATCTTTTGATCGTATCCGGTCCCCCACATGACCCGCTGTGTCCCCACCTGGGCGGACACTATCCCCCCGTCATAGCGCACGACCCCCTCTGCCTGATCAAAATTCTGTATGTTGGTTTGTCCGAGCGTTTGAATCTGGGAGATCGCCGGGTCGCGCGCCAGGAGGTCACGGCTCCCCCGGAACGCGGCGTTGACCGCCTGGAAGGAGTACCCCAGGCGGTTGTAGATCGTCCCCCGCGCGCTCGCGCCCCCCTGGACGAACTCCGCGTGAGCGCTCCCGAGAGCGTCGCCGGTAATCATCCTGGCGTCGAATGTTAATAAAGCGTTCATGAACAACGTCAGGTTCGAGTCGCGGTAGGCATACAGGTATTTCTGGTTGTCCGCGAAGAACCTGGCGGAACCGCTCGTCATCCCTTCCGAAGATGTGGCGATGAGCGAGTTCGTCCCCTCGGTGGTCCCGCTCGCCTCGTACCGGAATTCATCGAGGTACCGGCGGAGCCAGTCGCTTTCCGACGCGGTCAGCCTTGCGCTGTTCTTCCCGACGGTGACGAGGAACTCGCCGACTTCCCGGCGCGAGAGAGGGAGGACCGCATCGCTGTACGCGTCGAGTATCCCCCGCACCTGCATCCGTTTCAGGAATGTGTATACCGGGTCCGTCGCGGGGACGTTTTCGGCCTGTCCGAACATGAGCGGAGGAAGAGCGAGAAGCATCGCCGCCGCAATGATGAGACTTCTGTATGTCATGAAGTACACCCCGTGTGAATTCGGTCATTCCGGAACAGTCGGAATATACGTAAAATCGGCGCCGATTCATCCCGACGTTCAATTCGGGGCGCGAATTATCGCGCCGACCCTCCCGGCGCCGTATTGATTCTGAACTGATTCCGGCCTACATTTGTATTCCGACCGCCGTTGCGCACCGTATCCTTCGTCGTCACATTTCGCCCCATGCGATCAATGATCCTGAACGTCCGTCTCCTGGTGCTTCTCCAGTCTCTTTCGCTCTCCCTGGCGCTTGCCCGGCCGGACAGCCTCGAGGTCCCTCTTTTCCGGACCCCCGGATACGGCCCGTTTCCCCCGGTGATCCGGCTGAGCTATCCGGGGGAAAACGCCGGCCCGTGGGAGCGCGCGATCGCGGAGGTCCGGGGAATCCCCGTGGATATACACGGCTTCAGCATCCGGTATATGAACCTCGATATGGGCCAGTTCGTCTTCCAGTCGTACAGGAGCGGACTCATCGACCCGGCGTTTGCGCTCGATCTGATCAGGCGCAACGGCTATGACACGACAAAATTTACGACGAAGGTTCTCACGCAGGATATCCCGATTGTCGCGGGGTACGACGCGCAGGGGAATATCGTCTATGTTATCGACAATCAGGATGATCACAGCTTCTGGGGGAAGGACAGGATCGTCGTCCCTTCGTTTCGCCCGGGAGCGCTCACCCCTGCGGAGATGGACAGCCTGAATGCGCGTATCGACAGGCCGTCCGCCGGGTTCGAGTTCTTTGACGGGAAAAAGGTACGGGAGGGGGAAGTCGCGGTGCGCCTCTGCCCCTATGTCAGCGTCCCCCCTGAGCGTGCGGAGGAAATGCGCGGCAAGATCGTGTTCGGCATCGGCACCTGTGAATATCGCAGGGGAGTATTCACATCCGGGGATCGGAAATTCATGTGCGCGGTGTCCAACGGATTTCAATCCGGCGTCTACGGGGAGAGGCCAGACGAGTTCGCCTTTTTCCCCGTGGAGGATAGCAGTGACGTCACGACGGCCACGTGCCTCCGCTACCGTCAGGGCGACCGCGTGGAGATCGCGGATGAAGCGTTTCGCATCGCGAGGGTTTCCGTCGACGGGGGATCGCTGACGCTGCGCAGGGAGAAGATCGTCCCCGCGGCGGAAGGGATCGCCGCAGGTGCCACTGCGAGGGACTTCGAGGGTCGGACGCTGACCGGGGAGAACGTGAGCCTCCGGCAGTTCAGGGGGAGGTACGTCCTTCTCCAGTTCTGGTATCCGGGTTCTCCCCGCTGTCTGGCGGAGATTCCGTACCTGAATGATATTCAGTCCGCGTACGGAAACGCGAGGATCCAGGTTCTGGGAATGGCCCTCCCGCTCGGAGACCCTCTGCAGTCCTTCACCGCGGACCAGGGGATCAGTTGGCCGCAGATTCTGCTGAGCGACACTTCACGGGTGGTCCGGGACTACGCCGTGGGAGGATACCCCGCGACGTTTCTGATCGACCCGGGCGGGATGATCGTCTCGAACCGCAGGGTTTCCGGCGCGGAAGCCTGCCGCAGCGTTGCCGCCGCTCTCGGTGACACCGCCGCAATGATGTCGTTCATCGGGAAGGGAATGCAGAAATTCCGGTTTGCAGGGGACAGGAGCGCGAGCGTTGAGATCGAGGGTGATTTTGCGGACTGGCGGCGGCTTCCGCTTTACTGGAACGGATCGGAATTTACACGCGGCGTCACGGTTCCCCCGGGGCGCTATCACTACCGGTTCGTCGTGGACGGTGCGCCTGTCCTCGACCCCGCCAACACTGAGACGGAAGACGCTCCTCCGGGAAAGGCGGCGAACGTGCTTGTTATCCGGTAGCTCGACATGATCCGACTTCCGGCTTTCACCGCTGTTCTCTTCCTCGTCGCTCAGTCAGGATGTACCCGGAACGACAGCCCCTCGGGTCCCCGCATCTCGATTCCCCCTTCGTTCGCATTCGTCCCGGGCCGGACCCTCTCATACACCCGCCAGAATTTTGACAGCAACCACAATCCGGTCTCTTCGTTCCAGCACGAGGTGAGCGTCCTCGCGTATTCCGGAACCGGCCCGGTCCACGTCGGGATGCCTCCTCCCGTTGCCACGGTGTGCGTGACGACGTCCGGGGCATCCGGTATGCGGATCGACACCGTGCTGCTTGCTGAGGAAGGGGGCCGGATTGAAATCATTGATGAGGAATCGCAGGTTACCGGGCGCCTGCCGCGGCTCCCGCTCTGGAACCCGCTCATTGTGCTGGATCTGAATCCGGTGCCGGACACGCTTGTGACGTACGATTCGACGTTTACCGTCGCAATGGCTTCGGGGCACCTGCTCCGGGACCGGGTCATGCGAAGCGTGGTGACGCGCTTTGTCGGCGAGGACGTGATCCCGGCTTTCGGAGCGCCTCTTATCACCTGTTTCGTCTACACGCGGGCGGTGTTCGGCGCGGAGACCGTCGATACGGCCGGAGTCCTTCTTTTTCAGGGGCCTGTGACGACATTCCTCGATTCCCTCTGGTTCGCGGACGGCATAGGGCCCGTGCGCTGGACGTCAAGGGGGAGCGCGTTTGAAACTGATTCGCTGGGTCTCCCGTTTTCTTTGTCGGCGCTGCAGGTCTGCGGCACGGATTCGTCTTTTGACTCGTACGAAGTCCGCTACACAAGGACAGACGGGCAGGATCTCCTCCTCCTCAGAGAATCCCTCTACGACATTCCCCCGGTTCTCTATACGGTTACCGCCGCGTTCGCGAAGAATTTCTGAACCTCGGCCGTGACCTGCGCGATGCGTACTCCCCGCGGGGAGGGCGCACCGCGCATGGGTCGGCATGAGCGTGAGCGGAAGGGCAGTGACCGCACGCGGGGTGTGTCGCGCCGGCTCAGTCCTTCAGGAGTATCCTGTGCGTCGAGACGGACGTCGAACTCGGAATCGTCATGTTCTGGGCTCCGGTGAGTGCCACGGTCGATTCCACGTCGTACTTGGAATCTTCCCACACGGTCACGCCGGTCCTGATCGCCTGGAAATAGGTTCCGGAGGTGGTCCCCGATCCTTCCACGAAGAAGTCCATCCCGTTCGTGGTTCCCTTCCCCTTGACGGTCAGCTTCCCGGCATAGGAGATCTTCAGGCAGTCAATCCCGAGCTTGTTCTCCCGGGAGAGGAGCGTGAATTCCCCCGTCGCGAGCGTGACCATCCGCCCGCCCATCGCGTCGTTCGTGTCGGGTCTCGTGGAGGTCCATTTTTCCCCGAGCTTCACCGGTTTTGCGGGCATCGTGTGGAGCCTGATGATGTCCTGCCGTCCCATCGAGGCCGTCAGGGGTGTGAGCTGCACCGTATCGACAACTTCCTTCTTCAGAGTTTCTCCCAGCGCGGAGATCGTCATGCGGGTCCGCTTGCCGATCATCTCTTTGACGTCGATCGTCGTGTCCATCCTTGCGTTCTTCACAACGACCTTCATCTGGTCGGGGGAGATCGTGAGCACGGTCGAGCCGTCCTCCCCGATCGCTTCCGGTATGAGCCTGACCGTGGAATACGAGGTGATCGTCGATTTCATTTCCTGTCCGTTGATCTCCTGCGAAGACTTGATCAGCGACGTATCGGCGAACCGGTACGCTTTGCCCTTCTCCAGCATGTACTTGAGCGTGTACTGGTCCTGCGCGTGTGCGGTCGCGCAGACGGCCGCTCCGGTGAACAGGACGATGAACATGCCGCGGGGTGTGAAACGCATGAGGGACTCCTTTGTTGTTAGTAGGTGGGGCTGTTGATTGGCAAATACCTGTAGTGCGCGGAATCCGCGGCGATGCGGACCGCCGTGAGGAACACCAGGCTCGCGGCGCGCGCAACCTTGCGCGTGTTGATGAGTTCCGGCCTGTCGTTGACCGTGTGGTACGCGCTGTGGAGCCCGGAATGGAAGAAGAGGTCGGGAATGTTCCTCTTCATGAAGCTCATGTGATCGCTTCCGCCCATCGTGAGTTTCTGCTCCACGAGAACAAATCCGACGCGGGCGTCCTCTTCATGCGCAATCCGCGCGAGCTCGGGAGACCCCTCGGCGCCGACAAGGTACAGCGAATCTTCGCCGTTCATCCCGACCATGTCCATGTTGAGCATGGCGACCGTCGTCGCGAGGGGAACGAGGGGATGGCGCGCGTAGAATTCGGATCCGAACAGTCCCTTTTCCTCTCCCGCAAACGCGATGCAGAGCACGCTCCTGCGCGGGGAGGACGGGAGCCCGCCCAGCGCCGCCGCGATCTCGAGAAGCGCGCAGGTCCCTGAGGCGTTGTCGTCCGCGCCGTTGAAGATGTACCGTGCCCCCGGTGCGTGCTCCTTCCTGTACCCCAGGTGGTCGTAGTGCGCACCCACGATGACCGTCTCGGACTTCAGGGCGGGATCGATCCCCGGCAGGATCCCCACCACGTTGTTTGCCGACATGTCGCGAATGACGGTGCTCGTCCGGATGAACGCCTCGGCACCGGCGATCGGCCCCGAGCGTGGAACGAGCCGCGCGTCGATCTCCCTCTGGAGCCTCCTGAGCGAATCCACGCTTCCGAAGAGCTGCTCGATGACCTCCACCCCGGCGTGGACGACCGGGACTTTCTTGTTCTCATCCGCCGCAAGCGTCAGCGGGAGCGCATCGATCGGGAGGAAGGGGGAAAGAGACGGCCAGGGGAACCCCCGCGGCGCCAGCGACGTGTGGTTGAGGGGATCCGTTGCCACGATCACGCCTGAGGCGCCGTGCTCGACGGCGATCCGGACCTTCGTTTCCACGCCGGAATATTCCGTCGCCGCGGTCCCGAGGAACACCGACGTGGAATCGTCTTCCCCGGGTTCATGCCGCAGGACGAAGACGATCTTCCCCTTCACGTCGATCCCGGCATAATCGTCGTACTTATACTCCGGGGCCGTGATCCCGTACCCTGCGAAGACGACGGGCCCGCGTGCCGCGCCGTTCGCCGTCATTTCGAACGGCATGAACTCCGACTTGATCTCGTAGGTCCGTTCCGCGGATCCCGAACGGATCCGGAGCGCGTTGGGCTCTCCGAGTCCCACGATGTTCAGGAGCACGCGCTGGTAGTAGGAGCCGTTCACCGGCCGAAGACCGTCCCGGGCGAATGCCGCCGCGATATACGATGCTGCGGTGTCGAGCTGGGGGCTTGGGGTGTTCCGCCCCATCATCGAGTCCGATGCGAGATAGAAGATGTTCGTGTGGACGTCTTCCGGTGAGATCTTCCCGAGAGCGGCGGAGGACCACGGATCCCCCGTGTGCGAACATCCGCAGAGAATCGCCGCGGCAAATATTGCAAGACAGGCGCATGAGTGTTTCATCTCGTCCTTCGTCATGAGGTGGGCGTCCGGCGTGCGTCAACGTATCGTGAGGTTCAGGAAAGGTTCGTTCAGTTGACTATGGTCCGCCGATAAAGGAAATTGGGGGGGATTGAACTCCGTCCTCGGTTCGCTTGGCTGGCTCAGGCGCACTTCTGCCGGAAGCGCACGCATAGTGCTGCACTTCCGGCAGATCATACGTGGGTGCGGTGCCGCTCCGCAGAGATCCCGGTTCAGAATCTCACAGGGGCGGGATTTGATGCCGGCCTGCGGGCCTGGCCGTCGTTGAGATAGAAATTCAGACCGATCCGGGCGCTGGCGTATCCCTTGAACGAGCTTGTCGTGCGTGCGTCGACGTTGTTCGCGGTGTTCGCGAACCCGACGGCGGCGTCGATCGACATTTCATTGTTCAGGAACGATTCGACCCCGAACCCGACCGGAATCACGTACGATGAATGCCATGCGCCGTCCACGGGATCCGCAGTCCCGATGCCGAACCGCTGGTACATCATCATCCCTCCACCCAGGTACACGTAGGGATTGACGCTCTTCCTCGGGAAGAAATGCAGATAGGCGACGATCGAAACGGGTATGACATTGGCTTTCATGTACGAGGCGTACGCCCCGGGATCCAGGGGCGTGGTCTGGTTGGTCTTCAGGATCTCGTATCCCGCCGACAGACCGAGGCCGAAATAGCGCGCGATTTCGTATCGGGCCACCACCTGGCCTCCGAAGCTCACCCGGTAGTCATTGTAATCGGTTATCCAGTAATTCGGACCCGCATCGATTCCGAGTGCCCATCGTCCGACGAGGTTCTGCGCGCTCGCAGAACCGCCGGCGAAAAACAGGGTAACGATAAAGGCCGTAAGAATGACATAATGTCGTTTCATCCGCGTACTCCTTCGTAGTCATAGGTGCAAACATCACAACGAAACTATACCTTTAGTGAAACAAAGTCAAGGAATATCATGGAACCTCGTCAATCCATGATGCAAAACGGTCCTGCTCATCCCCGTTCACTGTTTTTGGCGAATCAATCTGCATAAAAATCTGATGAATCATAAGAAAACGGGAGCGAGGATCGCTCGCTGGATTCTGCAACCGGCGCTCGTCGCGCTGCTGGCGGCAATCCTCTGGCACTATTTTTCGAATATGCAGATTTCCCTCGTTGCGGAGAGAGTGAGGGGGATAGGGCCGCTCGCATTTCTCCTTCTTCTTCCTTACGGATTTGTCTTCCTGTCGGAATCATTCGCCTGGCGGCTGACGATACGAATGGACCCTCCTCCGCGGACCGGCCGGCTGTTTCTCATCCGTACCGCGACGGACGCGCTTCTCTACTCCATCCCCGGGGGCGTTGCCGTCGGGGAGCCGATGCGGCCCCTCCTTCTCAAGAGGGAGTGCGGCGTCGACATCACGGAGGGGATCGGCTCGTCCATCATTATGAAAATCAACATCGCGGTCGCCCAGGCGGTGTTCATCCTCATCGGATTCTCCCTTGTGGTCCTCCTCTACCCGGACGTGGCGGAGCACATCGGACCCGGCAAAGGGATCAGGGGTCTTGCGATCGTGTTCGTCTCTCTCCTCGTTGCCATTGCACTGATCACCCTTCCCTTCAGCGGCCGCCGGATGGGACAGGTTGCCGGGTGGCTCGCCCGCGTCCCGTTCCGGCCGCTCCGCGCGCTCCTGGCACGCGGCGAGCCGTACATCCAGAGGCTTGACGAACATGTTGGCCGGTTTGCCCGGGACCATACGGGAAAATTCCTCCTCTCTCTCGTCCTTGCGTTCTCCGCCTGGATCGCCGTCGGCGTGGAGACATACCTCATCCTCCGGTTTCTTGGCGTGAACCCGACGTTTACGCAGGCGATCGCTCTCGAATCGACCGCCTCGCTTTTCCGAATCGTCTTCTTCTTCCTCCCCGGGGGGATCGGTGCTTCCGAAGTGGGGTTCGTCGCGCTCCTCGTCGCGTTTGGATTTCCTGATCCTATCACACTGTCCGCGGCATATATCGCGGTAAAGCGGCTGAAAGAAGCTTTCTGGATCATAGCGGGATACGCCGTCTTCTGGTATATCGGATTCAATCCTTTTCAAAAGAACGTCCCGCCGGCAGCCGAATGACAATCAAGAGACACGCCCATGGCGACTTTTCCGGTCCGCCTGGAGCATCTGGCGATTGCGGGCGGGAATGACCCCGAACGGGCATGATTGGCCGCTTTCGCGCGAAAACGGCCGGCTGGACACTTCCCGCAAAAATGACACGGGAAAACCTCAGCCCCCCACTTGACACCACCGATGCAAATGAGTACATTTTTTCAGGCCCTGTACTGCAACCCGCATATGTAAGGAGAAACAGAATCCCGAATACTTGATACGGAGTTATTGATTCGCGTACCATTCTCGTTTCACTTCACCGGGAGGTGAGTCATGACAACCGTGTCGGTTTTCCGGGGTTTTTATTTTTTGTCCGCATTCCTCCTCCTGTTTCTTGCTTCATCCCCGCTTTTTGGCCGTGAGCTTCCCCGTGACATCCGGGATGATCAACCGGCGGCGGATCCCTTCTCGGACCAGGGAAAGGGAGGAGAGAGGTCCCCCCTGTCAGGCAGGTCCGCCTCTGCGCAGGCCGGCGAGCTCCCCCGCGAGTTTGATCTCGCGCAGAATTTTCCCAACCCCTTCAATCCCTCAACCGTCATCCGGTACGCTCTCCCGGTCAAATCACACGTTCTCCTGACCGTACACAATCTTCTGGGGCAGCTTGTTGCGACCGTGGTGAACGGAGACCAGGATGCGGGATTCCATGATGTCCGGTTTGACGCACTGAACCTGGCAAGCGGAGTGTATCTCTACCGGCTTGAAGCCGGTAAATTCATCGAAACGCGGAAGCTGACCCTCATCCGTTAGCAATACCGGGCGCTGAATCGCTGCCGAAAGGAGAATACCGTGAAGCACTCCTCCTTCCTCCTTCTCGTCGTTTTCCTCGTCGCCGGGTTGTCCAACGCTCCGGCGCAGACAGTCCCCTCCATCTGTCCGATTCAAGGAAAAAACGCCTCTGATGTCTCGGGGGATTTCGGGCCGAGGATGCATCCGGTCCTCAACATCGTCAAGCAGCATGACGGCGTCGATATCGAAGTCCCGGTGGGAACACCTGTGCTTGCCACTGCGCGCGGAAAAGTGACGCTGGCGGGACCGAAGGAAGGCTACGGCCTTGAAATCGAGCTTTCCCACGGCGGCGGATTCAGGACACTGTACGCGCACCTCTCGAGGGTGAGCGTCGCGCCTGGGACGATCGTCAAGAAGGGGGATGTCATTGGCTACTCGGGGAGGTCGGGCCTCGCATCGACGGCGCACCTGCACTATGAAGTCGTGAAAAACGGAAAGAGGGTGGATCCAAAACCCTACTTCGGTCCGTCATTGCAGGAGTGATCTCTCTTGTGACATGAGTCCCGTGAAACGTCGTTAGCCCCGCGTCACTTTCCACACCTCCGCTCCGGTGGTCCACGAAGTTCTCTGCATTAAAGACACAGCAAACGTGACTCGCTTCCCCCTGTAAGAAACCCGCCCCGCCGTGCGTCTAATCTTATGAAACGCACGCATGTGCCATTTGCGGGGTAATGGTGATGACAATCCTCCCGTTGCCGGGACAACAGGCCTTCGTTCTTCTTTCCGCACTTCTCCTCTCCGGCTGCAAACTTTCGACTTCCGTGGAGAGCGACGATATCGTCGCCAGTCTGAGATGTTCCCCCGCGGCGTTCGATTCGTTCAGGCGCAACACGGAGATCTTGTACTCGCTGAAGCAATCCGCCCGCGTCACCCTCTCGATTGTTCGCCGCACTGCGGAGGGAGCGGACCAGCCCGTCGTCACGCTCTTCACCGAATTGCTTGAATCCAGGGGAGTGCATTCCCACACGTGGCTGGGCGATACTTCCGCGGGGCTGTTTGCCCCTCCCGGCGACTACATCGGGATAATCCGGGTCGGAGACCGGTCGTTCGAGACGGCTGTGCGCGTGTTTCACTTCTAAGCAACCATCCAACAAGACTGGAGGAAAAATGAATCCGGCGAATGACATCTTGATTTCCCTGCGTCGCCTCGCGGGCCGGGCGCTTCCGGCGAGCGTCGTGCTTCTTGTCCTGCTCTCCGGCTGCCGTCATGATTCCGCATCGCTGACGGAACCTCCGGGGGTACAGGGGATTGAGATCCCTGAAACGGGCGAGCAGCTTCTTTGCGAAGCGATCGACGAAATGACCTCGATCGCCGAATGGACAGGGTACTCGGGATCGCAGCCGCTCCGGGTAAGTGTCCCCGCGGCGAACCGGAACACTTCCGCGGATTCCGTGTTCGTCTATGGTACGGTCACACCCGGGGGGCTGGGAGTCGTCGTAACGGAGCGGCACACGCATCCCAAAGGCCTTCTCCTGATCTCGGTGAGAAAGTCCTACGGAACGCCGGGGCGGATTGTCAGCGAGGTGGCGCAATTCGACAGCTACGAGGGGTTCCGTGCAGCTCAGCCGAGTCAGACGACGGTGACGGAGGTATGCCCGGCGTCGCGCGATACGATTGTGACGCATGTGCTCAGGAACGGGATTACTGAGACGTACACCTTCCGCCTGCCCGTCGTGTCGCGCGTCGACAATCAGGTGAGCCAGACCGTCCGGGTAACCACCCGCTACGCAAGCGCCGGCGGCGTCGTGACGGAGGTGACGGACGAAAACCAATCGCTCATACGCAGGACGACGAATTCCGCGCTCCCCTCGGGCGCGCTGTGCACGCGGACGGATCTCCCTGACGGGAGCTGGAAGATCGTAACCTCTCTCGGAAACGCAGACGGATCGGTGTCCCGTGAAACAGTCTCGGGACACTGAATCCGGGGGGTCTCCCCCCTCGGTGGGGGGGGAGGGGGGAGTCTAGAGGCGGACGTCGGTCTGGAGAATGGGAGCTGACTTCACCAGCGTGATGGAGGCGCTGCGGCCCACGGCCCCGCGGGCCAGGTCGATGGCCTCGGCCAGCGTGTCCGTGCGCTCCCACCCAAGCAACTCCGGGACGTGGTTGTTCTCGGCGCCGGCGACGATGACTTTGCCCACGTGCTGGCGGCCGTTCTCGCCCCAGTACCACATGTAGAA
>Ga0209698_10000066_pt1 | contig 93269 bp, 79 predicted proteins | sample LitLauG_LLR_2012_FD_187203 | JGI IMG/M metagenome (GOLD analysis project Ga0209698, IMG submission 187203) | Freshwater sediment microbial communities from Pennsylvania, USA - Little Laurel Run_MetaG_LLR_2012 (SPAdes) (version 2) | ecosystem: Environmental > Aquatic > Freshwater > Creek >... | reverse complement strand
CCACAGCAGAATCCCCCTCCCCCCCGTTTCAGCTCCCCATCATCGACATCGCACTCAGGCCGAATATCCCGAACACGATCATCGTCAGCACCGCCGTCAGAAGAAAGTAGATGACGAGAAGGACGATGATCGACACGACCATGTATGCGACGACCTTGTCCTGCGGCGTCTTCATCGTGTGAGGAAACCCGAGATACATGAGATACAGGCCGTAGATGCTCCCGATCAGGACGAGGACGCCGAGGACGGGAACGATCGTGAGGATCCCCGCGACCCATGCCGGGGTGTATGAATAGGCGACAAGCTGCATCGACCGCCCGAAATTCTTCTGCGATCCGAAGTTCGGCGCAAGATAGTCGACCACAAAAGCGGTCAGATACACCCCCGCCACGGCGGCGACGAACGAAACGATCGCCATCGCGATCCCCATCGTGAACGACGTGTACATCCCCCGGCCGACGAGCCCGTAGCCGATTATCGATGCAACAGCGGGGATGAGCGCGAGGGGAATCACATAGCCGGAGACAATCTGCCCGACGACCGGCTCCTCACCGGCGATCGCCGGCCATTCAGTTTTTGGCGTCATCATGATGTTTTTCGCCCTGTCCACGATAGTCATTGTGCCTCCATGATGTTGTGTGAGGAAGGAAACGGAAGTGATCGTGCCAGATGCCGGTGCCGGAAGGGGTTGTTGTGCATTCCGCCGGCCGGACCGAATGAAGATAGAGGAAAGAGGGAATCGAGTCAAGCCCCATTTGCCGAACCGGGAAGGTCGTTACACCGGCATAACGCGCAGGGAGTGCGGCGTCACGCGGGCGGCCCCGTGACGCCCCGCTCTCCGCGGTGCGTGTCCCTACGCTTTCTTCTTCCAGTTCTCGGGGCGCAGGGACCGGACGGCGGCCCCGGCCTTCCACATTTCCGAATTCCGCCAGGCGCCGAGTTCCACCTCGAGCTTCTCCCGGTAATCGGGCGCGCTGCAGGTGTCGAGGACCCGGCGCGACTCCACCCCCGCGCTCACGTCCCTGTAGAGCAGCTCGAACAGCGGGCGCGCGGCGGTCTCAAACCTCTTCGACCAGTCGAGCGCACCCCGTTGCGCCGTGGTGCTGCAGGAGGCGAACATCCAGTCCATTCCGTTCGCGCCGATAAGGGGATAGAGGGACTGCGTCGCCTCCTCCACTGTTTCGTTAAACGCCTCGCTGGGGGAGTGCCCCATCGCGCGGAGCGTTTCGTACTGGGCCTTCATGAGCCCCGCAATCGCCCCCATCAGTACCCCCCGCTCCCCGGTCAGATCGCTCAGGACCTCTTTCTCGAACGTCGTCGGGAACAGATACCCCGAACCGATGGCGACCCCGAACGCCGTCGCCCTCTCGGCGGCCTTCCCCGTGGCATCCTGGAACACCGCAAAACTCGAGTTGATCCCGCTCCCGGCCAGGAAATTCGTCCGCACGGTGCGTCCGGCCCCTTTGGGCGCGACGAGAAACACGTCGACATCCTTCGGGGGGATGACCCCGGTCTGATCACGGAAGACGACGGAGAATCCATGAGAAAAACAGAGCGCCTGCCCCTTTTTCAGGTTCCTGAGAATCCTGGGCCACTGTTCCTTCTGCCCCGCGTCGGAAAGGAGGATCTGCACGATCGTGCCGCGCCGTACGGCCTCCTCGATGTCCTCGAAGAGGGTTTTTCCCTCCACCCAGCCGTCACGCAGCGCATCGCTCCAACCATTTCCCCCCTTCCGCTGGCCGATCACGACATTCACGCCGTTGTCGCGCAGGTTCAGCGACTGGCCGTGTCCCTGGGGACCGTAACCGATGATCGCGACGACTTCTTTCCCCAGCACATCCCGCGCCCTGGCGAGCGTAAACTCTTCGCGTGTGACAACCTCTTCCCGGACACCGCCGAAATCGATAAGCGCCATTCTTCCGTTCTCCCTTACGTGTGGTATGGTTGCTGTTGACGAACCTCTTCAATCCGTGCCTGTTTTTCTGAGCCCGAGGTTTCCGGGATCCCCGACGTAGCGGAGCCACGCGGCCGACCTTGGTCCCGCCCCGTGCACCGCCGAGTGAAACGCCGCCTGCAGAGCGCGCGTGACGGGTCCCGTCGTTCCCGGCCCGATGGTCCGGAAATCGATCTCCCGCAGGGCGATGACTTCGGAGGCGGTCCCGCAGACGAACACTTCGTCCGCGCTGTAGAGCTGATCGCGGGAGACCGGCCCCTCCACCACGTCGACTCCCGCGTCGCGGGCGAGCGTGACGACGGAATCGCGCGTGATTCCCTCGAGGACGGGTGCGAGCGACGGGGTGAGAATCGCCCCCTTCCGGACGACGAAGATGTTCTCCCCCGTGCATTCGGCGACGTACCCCTGGGGATCGAGCATGATCGCTTCCTCGAAGCCGAGGCGGACCGACTCGGTCTTCGCCAGAAAGCTGTTTGCGTAATTTCCGCTGATCTTGGCCTTGGTCATCATCACGTTCGGATGATGACGGGTGAACGAGGAGATGTTCGCGCGCACTCCCCGTTCGCGGGCCTCAGCGCCGAGATAGTTCTTCCATTCCCATACCGCGATCCCGACGGCCGGCTCGCCCATGTCGACATTCAGGTTCCACCCGCCTCCGGCGAGATAGATAAGGGGCCTGATATAACACTCGCGGAATCCGTTGGCGGCGACCGTGAGGGAGGCCGCCCCGGCGAGTTCTTCGGCAGACCAGGGGAGCCCGCGGAACCCGAACACGTGCGCCGAGTTCAGGAGCCGATCAATGTGGTCCTCCAGCCGGAATATCGCCGGTCCCCGCTCCGTATCGTAGCATCGTATCCCCTCGAATACCCCGGCCCCGTAGTGAAGCGCGGGGGTGAGAAAATGCACCGTCGCCTGCGCGTACTCCACGAGCCCGCCGTTCATCCAGATATATGTCGATTCCATCCCCATCGGACCCCCCTCCCTAACTGAATGTTATTCTCTCCACCACCCCGCGCGTGACCTCCTCCGTCCCCATGGAGCCGCGCACGTCCGCCGTCCGGCATCCGTCGGCGATTGCCCGGTCGACCGCCCGTTCGACCGCCTGCGCCTCCGCCTCCAGCCCCAGCGAATGCCGGAGGAGGAGCGCCGCGCTCAGTATTGCCCCCACGGGATTGGCGATTCCCCTGCCGGCGATGTCCGGCGCGGAGCCGTGTATCGGCTCGTACACCCCGGGACCCGACTCTCCGATCGACGCCGACGGGAGGAGTCCCATCGAGCCCGCAAGGACCGAGGCCTCGTCCGTCAGTATGTCGCCGAACATATTTTCCGTCACGAGCACGTCAAAACCTGCCGGCTGCGAAATGAGGCGCATCGACGCCGTGTCCACGAGCATATTCTCCAGCGTGACGCCGGGGAACTCCCGCGCGACGTCGGCGGCGGTCGCGCGCCAGAGCCGCGACGTCTCGAGGACGTTCGCCTTGTCCACCGACGTGACTTTTTTCCGCCTTCCTTCCGCGAGACGGAACGCAAGAACCAGAATGCGCCTGACCTCGTATTCGTAATACTCCATCGTATCGAACGCGCGGACCCGCCCCCCGACCTCGTCCCGGCCGCGCGGCATCCCGAAATAGAGTCCGCCCGTCAGCTCCCGCAGCACCAGGAGATCGACCCCCGTGAGGAACTCGGGCCTTACCGGTGAGGCATCGAGAAGCCGTGCGTGCGGCCTGACCGGCCTCAGGTTCGCGTACAGGGCGAGCCCCTTGCGCAGGGCGAGGAGACCCTGTTCGGGCCTCACGGCCGCCGCGGGGTTGTCCCACTTCGGACCCCCAACCGCCCCGAGAAGCACGGCGTCCGCGCGCGCGCAGGCATCAAGGACCTCCTTCGTCAGCGCGACGCCGGACGCCTCGATGGAGCATCCCCCGATACGGTGCGTCGTGAAAGCGAATTCATGTCCCCGCATCTGCGCAATGCGGTCGAGGACAACGCGGGCCGCGCCGGTCACCTCCGGACCGATCCCGTCCCCCGGGAGAAGTATGATGGCCGCGTTCATCCGCTCTTCCGATCAGGAGGTCGTTGTGAGCCCGTATTCGATGCTGTCGGAAAGCGCGCGCCAGCTCGCCTCGATGATGTTCGCGCTCGCGCCGACGGTGCTCCACCTGCGTGTTCCGTTTCTCGTCTCGATCAGCACGCGCGTCGTTGCGGCGGTCCCGCTGGCGCCGTCGAGAATTCTCACCTTGTAGTCCGCGAGCCGGAACTGCGCGAGCTTGGGGTACACCGGCGTCAGCGCCTTTCTGACCGCGGTATCGAGCGCGTTGACCGGGCCGTTTCCCTCCGCCACGGTGTGGAGCACGTTCCCGCCGACGTTCAGCTTGACCGTCGCCTCCGCGAATATCCCCCTGCCGTCCCTGTGCTCCACGTTGACCGTGAGATCGATGAGCGCAAAGGGGGGGACGTAGTTCTCCTGCTGACGGTGCATCATGAGCGCGACCGACGCCTCCGCCGCCTCAAAGGAAAATCCTTTCGACTCCAGGAGTTTGATCTGGTCAAGGACCAGGCTGATCCTCCCGGTGTCGACGTTGGCAAAACCGAACTCCTCCGATTTGCTGACGATGTTCGCCCGCCCGGAGAGCTCCGAAACGACGACCCGCATGGAGTTTCCCACCAGGGACGGATCGATGTGCTGGTACGAATCGGGGTTCCGCCGGATGGCCGCGACGTGAATCCCCCCCTTGTGGGCGAACGCCGATTTCCCGACGTACGCGAGGTGGGCGTCCGGCGAAAGGTTTGCGATCTCGGCGACATAATGCGCGGTTTCGGTGAGGTGCGCCAGGTTCCCCTCCGGCAGGCATTCCATGCGGAGCTTGAGCGCGAGATCGGCGATCACCGAAACGAGGTTCGCGTTGCCGCACCGCTCGCCGTAGCCGTTGATCGTCCCCTGCACCTGAATGCACCCCTCGCGGACCGCCGCGAGAGAATTCGCCACCGCGCACTCCGCGTCATTGTGCGTGTGGATCCCCAGGGGGAACTTCAGAGCCTCCCGGACCCGTGAAACGATCTCCGCGATCTCCCACGGCATCGTGCCGCCGTTTGTGTCGCAGAGAACGAGGATTTCCGCCCCGCCTCCGGAAGCGGCGCGGAGCGTCTCCAGCGCGTACTCCGCGTCAAGCTTGAACCCGTCGAAGAAGTGCTCGGCGTCGTAAAAGACCCGCCGACCACGCCCGAGAAGGTACGCCGTGCTTTCCCGGATGATCCGGAGGTTTTCCTTCGCATCGGTCCTCAGGACCTCCCGGACGTGAAAAAGGGAGGTCTTCCCGACAAGGGCACACACGGTCGTCGCCGAATCGATGAGCGCGGCGATGTTGGGGTCGTCCTCCGGACGGCCGCCGACCCGGCATGTTGACCCGAACGAGGTGACCACGGCATGATTCCAGGAAAGGTCCTTCGCGCGGGAAAAGAACTCGACGTCCTTGGGATTCGAGCCCGGCCAGCCGCCTTCGATGAATGCCACCCCCAGGTCGTCCAGCTTCCTGGCGATCCTGATCTTGTCGTCGCACGAGAGCGAAATCCCCTCCCTCTGCGTGCCGTCGCGCAACGTCGTGTCGTATACCTGAACGCGCATAGTTCAACTCCGCGATGTGGAACGTTCGAACGCCTCGATCTCCTTCATGAACCCGAAGAGGTACCCGAGTTCATCCACGCCGTTGAGAAGACAGGACTTCGCAAAACCGTCGATGGGGAACCGCATCGCTCCCCCCCCGGGAACCAGCAGTGACTGCGACGGGAGGTCGACCGTCAGCTCCGCGGCGGGATCCGCACCCAGGAGCGCGACGAGCCGGGCATGATCGCCCGCGGCCAGCGCAAGGGGGAGGATGCTGTTTTTCATCGCGTTATTCGAAAAGATGTCGGCAAACGAGGTGCTGATCACGGCCCGGAAGCCGAACCCCGCGAGCGCCCAGGGCGCGTGCTCGCGCGAGGAGCCGCACCCGAAATTGTCCCCCGCAAGGAGGATCTGCGCTCCGCAGTGTGCGGGCGCGTTCAGGACGAAGTCGGAGCGCGGCGTGCCGTCGCCGTTGAACCGCCAGTCCGCAAAAAGATTGTCGCCCAGCCCCTTCTTGTCCGTCACCTTGAGGAACCGGGCGGGGATGATCTGATCGGTGTCGATGTTGTCCACGAGGAGCGGGACGACGCGCGACGTGAACCTGGTGAACTTCTCCACGAGAGCGATCCTTCCTATGAAAGAGTCCGGACGTCGGTGATCTTGCCCGTCACCGCGCTTGCCGCGGCCGTCAGCGGGGAAGCCAGAAACGTCCTCCCTCCCTTTCCCTGCCGTCCTTCGAAATTCCTGTTGCTCGTGCTGACGGCGTACTGCCCCGGCGAGAGCTGGTCGCCGTTCATCGCGATGCACATGGAACACCCCGCTTCGCGCCACTCCGCCCCGGCGGCTTTGAATATCCTGTCGAGCCCCTCGGCTTCCGCCTCGCGCTTTACCGCCTGCGATCCGGGAACGACGAGAACGCGGACGGCGGGGTCGACCTTCCGGCCCCGGAGCACCGACGCCGCCAGACGCAGATCCGAGATGCGCCCGTTCGTGCAGCTCCCGATGAACACCACGTTGACCGGACGGCCCAGGAGGGGCTCGCCCGGTTTAAGGTTCATGTATTCCAGCGCCTTCCTGAGCGCCGACCTCTGCGAGGGGTCGGTGATGTCCTCAGGGCGCGGGACGGGCCCCCCCACCTCGAGCCCCATCCCCGGATTCGTCCCGAAGGTGATCATCGGCGGGAGGTCCGTAATGTCGAGCGTCAGCGACCTGTCGAAGACCGCTCCGTCGTCGGTCGGAAGAGCACGCCACCCGGCGACGGAACGGTCCCACTCCGGGCCGCGGGGGGAGAACTCCCGTCCCGCGATGTATTCGAACGTCGTGTCATCCGGCGCCATCATCCCCGCCCTCGCGCCCCCTTCGATCGACATGTTGCAAATCGTCATCCTCTCCTCCATCGAGAGCGCCCCGACAGCGGAGCCCGTATATTCGAACACGTGTCCGGTCCCCCCGCCGACGCCGATCCGCGCGAGGAGCGCGAGCACGATATCCTTCGCCGTGACGCCGGGCCCGCGCTTCCCTTCGATCCGGATTTCAAACACGCCGGGGCGGCGCTGCAGGAGGCACTGCGTCGCGAGGACATGTTCCACCTCGCTTGTCCCGATGCCGAATGCGAGAGCGCCGAACGCCCCGTGCGTAGACGTGTGGCTGTCGCCGCAGACGACGGTCATTCCGGGATGGGTGAGCCCGAGCTCCGGTCCGATGACGTGAACGATCCCGCGCCGGTCGCTTGACATCCCGAAAAATCTCATCCCGCCCCAGCGGGCGTTCTCCTCCATCTGCGCGATCTGCTTTGAGGCAAGCGGGTCGGTCAGCGGAAGCGCAGGGTCCCCCGTGGGGATACTGTGGTCGACCGTGGCGACGGTCCTCCCGGGCTTCCGCACGGGGAGCCCGCGGGAGCGGAGCCCGGCGAACGCCTGGGGAGAGGTGACCTCGTGGACGAGGTGCAGGTCGACGTACAGGACCGCGGGGGCGTCCGGCTCCTGGTGCACGAGGTGCGACTCCCAAACTTTTTCAAACAGGGTCTTCGGTCCGGCCGCGTTCATCGGCGCTTTTCCTTCCCGTGAGATCATCGTCATACGACCGAGGCCGCCAGCGCGATCGCCTCTTTCGCGCGACCCTCGCGGCGTTTGCGCACGTTCAGCGCCCTGTTCATCGCTTCAAGATATGCCCGCGCGCTCCCGGTGATCACGTCGGTGCTCACCGCCCTCCCGTTGTACTGGACGCCGTCGAATTCCACGCGCACGAACACTTCCCCCACCGTGTCATGGCCGATGCTCACCGACTTGAGCGAGTACTCGAGGAGTTTCCCGACGATCCCGGTCAGCCGTTCGATGGCGCGGTACAGCGCGTCGACGGGGCCGTCCCCCGTCGCGGAGTCGACCATCCGCTCCTCGCCCGTCTTCAGTTCCACGGTGGCGGTGGGGCGGACGCTCGTCCCCGTGCTGACGTGCAGCCCCACAAGCTGATAGTCCTGCTCCGAGCCGTGGGTGCCGGCGTCGAGGATCGCGATAAGCTCCTCGTCGAATATTTCCTTCTTCTGGTCCGCGATCGCCGTGAACCCGGCGTACGCCTTCTCGAGCTCGCCGTCCGCCAGCACGAACCCGAGTTCCGCGTAGCGCTGCCTGAGGGCGTGGCGCCCGGAATGTTTCCCGAGCACGAGCGTGCTGTGCTTGATGCCGACCGACTGCGGCGTCATGATCTCGTAGGTGATGGCGCTCTTCAGCATGCCGTCCTGATGGATGCCGGCTTCATGGGAAAACGCGTTCGCCCCCACGATCGCCTTGTTTCTCTGCACCTGCATCCCGGTGAGACTCGACAGGAGCCTGGAGGACCGGTAGATCTCCTCGGCGTCGACCCCGGTCACGACGCCGAGGCGCTCGGCGCGGACCCTGAGGGCGAGGACGATCTCTTCGAGCGCCGCGTTCCCCGCGCGTTCCCCGATGCCGTTGACCGTGCATTCGACCTGGCGCGCCCCGTTTTCGATCGCCGCGAGCGTGTTCGCCACCGCCAGGCCGAGATCGTTGTGGCAGTGCGCGCTGAGGATCGCCCCGCCAAGATCGCCCACCCGCTCCCGGATCGCCCTGAACATGGCGCCGTATTCCGCGGGGATCGCGTAGCCGACCGTATCGGGGAGATTGAGCACCGTGGCGCCCGCCGCGATCACCGCCCCGGCGATCTCGCACAGGAAGGAGATGTCGGTCCGCGAGGCGTCCTCGCAGGAGAACTCGACGTCGGCGCAGAGGCTCCTGGCGTATTTCACCGCCTCGACGGAATCCCTGAGGACCTGCTCCCGCGTCTTCTTGAGCTTGTGGGCGAGGTGAATGTCGGACGTGGCGATAAAGGTATGGATGCGCGGCCTGCGGGCGCCGCGGATCGCCTCCCATGTTCTGTCGATGTCCCCCGCCATCGCCCGCGAGAGCCCCGCGACCGAAGAGCGCTCGACGGTCCCCGCGATCATGCGGACCGCCTCGAAGTCCCCGGACGAGGCAACGGGGAAGCCCGCTTCGATCACATCGACCTTCAGGCGTTCGAGCTGCCGGGCCATGCGCAGTTTTTCATCCACGTTCATGCTGCACCCCGGAGACTGCTCCCCGTCGCGGAGCGTGGTGTCGAACACGATGATGCGGTCGTTCATGGCATTGCTCTCCTTAAAGTATTCTGCCTTCCACGTCAATGAGTTTCTTCACCCAGCCCATCAGTGCGCCGAACTGGACGGGGGTCAGCGACTGCGCCCCGTCGGAAAACGCCTCCTCGGGCTTCGGGTGGACCTCGATGATCAGCCCGTCCGCACCGGCGGCAACCGCGGCCTTCGCCAGGGGCGTGACGAGACTCCGCACGCCGGTCCCGTGACTGGGATCGACGATGATCGGAAGGTGGCTCGTCTCGTGCACTGCGGGGACCGCCGAGAGATCGCAGGTGTTCCGGGTATAGTCTTCGAACGTGCGTATTCCCCGTTCGCAGAGGATCACCTCGTAATTCCCCTGCGACATGATGTATTCCGCCGACAGGAGGAGGTCTTTCACCGTGTTCGCCATCCCCCGCTTCAGGACAACCGGTTTGCGGACTTTGCCGACCTCCTTGAGGAGCGCGTAATTCTGCATATTGCGCGCGCCGATCTGGAGGATGTCCGCATAGTCCGTCACCAGCGCGACGTCGGTGGGAGTGATCACCTCGGTAATAATGAAGAGGCCCGTGTTCTCCCTCGCCTCCGCCAGCAGCCGGAGACCCTCCTCTTCGAGCCCCTGGAAGCTGTACGGGGAGCTCCTGGGCTTGAACGCCCCGCCCCGGAGGACCTTCGCCCCCGCCTTCTTGACCTCCTCCGCCACCGCCATGATCTGCTCCCGGCTCTCGACCGAGCAGGGTCCGGCCATGACGACGAAGTGATTGTTCCCGATCGTCACCGATCCCGGCGACCCCGCGGCACCCAGGCGGATCGTCGTCCGCTCCGGTTTCCAGTCCGTGCTTGCGAGCTTGTAGGGCTTGAGTATGGGGACAACGCTCTCGACGCCGCCGAGGACTTCCAGGGCCTGGAGGCGCGATTTCCCCCGCTCGTCGCCGACGCAGGCGATCACGGTCCTCTGTTCCCCGTAGATCGGATGCACCTGGTAGCCGAGCGTGCGCACCTGCTCGAACACGTGATCGATCTGTTCCCGGGAGGCCCCCGGCTGCATGACGATGATCATACCTCCCCCTGGAACTCGCGCTTCAGGGCCACACGTCCCGTGCGCGCCATCTCCTTGATGGCGAAGGGCTTGAGCATCTTGATGATCGCATCGACCTTCTGCTGGCTCCCCGTGGCCTCCAGCGTGAGGGTCTTCTGGCTGATGTCCACGACCTTCGCGCGGAAGATCTCCGCGATCTGCATGATCTCGGGACGCGTGTCGCTCGTCGAATGCACCTTGACGAGCACGAGTTCCCTGTCGACGAAGCTTTCGAACGTCAGGTCGATCACCTTGACGATGTCGATGAGCTTGTTCAGCTGCTTCGTGATCTGTTCGATGATCTGGTCGTCCCCGCGCGCCACGATCGTCATGCGCGATACCCCCTCGTCCTCCGTCGGTCCGACGCTCAGGCTGTCGATGTTGTACCCTTTCGCCGCGAACAGGCCTGCGATCCTGTTGAAGGCCCCGAACTTGTTCTGCACGAGTATGGAGATCGTGTGCCTCTTGATCTTCTCGTCGGCGGGGCCGGGCGCCTGCGTATTAAGCATTGCTTGGGACGTGGGCATGCACGCTCACCTTTCTGGCTTTTCCTTTTTCCACGGTGACAATTCCGTCCCCGGACCCGTTGCGGGCGCCCGTGAGGGGATCGGGGGTGTCGATCATCTCATTGACCGTCTGTCCCGCGGGGATCATCGGGTAGACGTTGTCCTCCTTCGCGACGACGAACTCGGCGAACACGGGACCGTCGTTGTGCGCCATCGCTTTGCGGAGGACATCCTCGACCTCGGACGTCCGCGTGGCACGGAACGCCGGACAGCCGTACGCTTCCGCAAGGCGCACGAAATCGGGGTTTGCGAGCTCCACCTGCGAGTACCGCCGCCGCCAGAACAGCTCCTGCCACTGCCGCACCATGCCGAGGAAGCCGTTGTTGATGACGAAAATCTTGACCGGGAGACGGTGCTGGACGATCGTCGCCATCTCCTGGCTGTTCATCTGGAAACCCCCGTCGCCGCTTATCGAAATGACCGGGAGATCCCTGCGGCCGAACACCGCCCCCATGGCGGCGGGGAGCGAAAACCCCATCGTGCCGAGGCCCCCGGAGGTGATGTGACTGCGCGGGTGGGAGAAGTTGAAGAACTGCGCCGCCCACATCTGGTGCTGCCCGACATCCGTGACCACGATGGCATTCCCCTCGGTGATCTCCCCCAGCTTCTGGATGACGTACTGCGCGCGGATCTCCTCCCCGTTCCTGTAGCGCAGGGGATGCTCGTCCTTCCACGCGTCGATCGTCTTGAGCCAGTCCTTCGTCTCCAGGGGGGTGACGAGATCCTGGAGTGCGGCAAGCACCCGCTTCACGTCGCCGACGATCGGGACGTCGACTTTGACGTTCTTGCTGATGGCGGAAGGATCGATGTCGATGTGGATCTTCTTCGCCTCGGCGGCGAACGCATCCACGTTCCCGGTGACCCTGTCGTCGAACCGGGCGCCGACGGCGATCAGGACGTCGCAGAAATGGACCGCCATGTTGGAATACCACGTCCCGTGCATGCCGAGCATTCCCATGGCGAGCGGATCGTTCTCGGGGAACGCGCCCAGCCCGTGGAGCGTGGTCGTCACCGGGCAGCGGAGTTTCCGCGCGAGAGCGGTAAGCTCCGGCGCCGCGTTGGAGAGGATCGTCCCTCCACCCACGTACAGGACGGGCCGGCTCGCCGCGTTGATCATTTCCGCGGCTTTCTTTATCTGCCGGACGTTCCCTTCGAGGATGGGTGCGTAATTTCTCAGCGTCACGCTCTCCGGATAGACGAACTGGGTCTTCTGGGCCATCACGTCCTTCGGGAGATCGATCAGGACGGGACCGGGGCGACCGCTCACGGCGATGTAGAATGCTTCCTTGATCGTCTGCGCAAGCTCGCGGACGTCGCGCACCAGGTAGTTGTGCTTCGTGATCGGACGGGTGATGCCGACGATATCCGCCTCCTGGAAGGCGTCGTTCCCGATGAGGCGCAGGGGAACCTGCCCGGTGAACACGACGAGCGGTATCGAATCCATCATCGCATCCGCGATCCCGGTGACCGTGTTCGTCGCGCCGGGGCCCGACGTGACAAGAACGACGCCCGGCTTCCCCGTCGCCTTGGCATACCCTTCCGCGGCGTGCGTGGCCCCCTGTTCATGGCGCGTCAGCACATGGTTGATGTCCGAGATGTCGTGCAGGGCGTCGTAGACGCCGATCGTCGCTCCCCCGGGATAGCCGAACAGGACCTCGACGTTTTCGGCGATGAGACTGCGAACGAATATCTCCGCCCCGGTCATGAGCCGCCCCGCCGTTGCGACCGGGGTTCCTTCCTCGTGCTCCTGTCGTGACATCGTCAACCCTCCGCTCAGTGAATGTGAAACAACAGAAGAATATGCATGGATCAGTCTGTGACCGCGCCTGTGCTGCTGCTCGATACCTGCCGCGCATACTTTGCGAGTACCCCCCGCCTGTACCGGGGCTCTGGCTGCACCCAGGCGTCTTTCCGATTCTTCATCTCGGCCTCACCGACGTCGAGATGCAGCAGGCGCTTCCGCGCGTCGATGGTGATGCTGTCCCCATCGCGCACAAGCGCGATGGCCCCCCCGACGTACGCTTCCGGGGCGACGTGCCCGACGACAAGCCCGTAGGTCCCGCCGGAGAACCGGCCGTCGGTGATCAGAGCTACCGAGTCACCGAGTCCCGCGCCGATGATCGCGGAGGTCGGGGCGAGCATCTCCCGCATTCCCGGGCCGCCGCGGGGCCCTTCGTACCGGATGACGATCACGTCCCCTTTCCCGATCTTCCCTCCCAGGATCGCCTCAAGGCACGCCTCCTCGGAGTCGAACACGCGCGCCGGGCCGGTGATCGAGGGCTCCTTCACCCCCGTGATTTTCGCCACCCCCCCTTCCGTCGCGAGGTTCCCTTTGAGGACCGCGAGGTGTCCCTCGCGGTACAGGGGATTTTCCCAGGGGCGGATCACCTCCTGCCCCGCAGGGGGGCGTTCCGGGACTTTTCTGAGGAGCTCTTCGACGGTCTCCCCCGTCACCGTCGGCGCATCGCCGTGCAGAACGTCGTGCGCGAGGAGCATTTTCATCACCTGCGGAACTCCTCCCGCACGGTGAAAATCCGTCACGACGAACCGCCCCGACGGCTTCAGATCGCACAGCACGGGGACGCGCACGCGGACGGCTTCAAAGTCGTCGATCGAGAGGGGGACCCCCGCCGCGTGTGCGATGGCAAGGAGATGGAGGACGGCGTTCGTGGACCCGCCAATCGCCATGACGACGGCGATCGCGTTTTCAAATGCGTCCCGGGTGAGAAGGCGTGAGGGGAGTATCCTGTTGCGGATTGCGCCGGCGAGCACTTCGGCGGAACGCGCGGAACTATCAGATTTTTCTGCATCTTCCGCCGCCATCGTGGAGGAGTACATCAAACTGAGCCCCATCGCCTCGATCGCCGAGGACATCGTGTTGGCGGTGAACATTCCCCCGCAGGAGCCCGCCCCGGGACAGCAGCTCCTCTCGACGTCGAGGAGCTCGCTTTCGCTGATCTTGCTGGCGCTGAATTCCCCCACTGCTTCGAACGCGCTCACGATGGTGAGGTCTTTGCCGCGGAGGTGCCCCGGTTTTATCGTCCCGCCGTACACGAACACGGCGGGGATGTTCATCCGCGCGATCGCGATCATCGCCCCCGGCATGTTCTTATCGCAGCCTCCCACGACGAGGACGCCGTCCATGCTCTGGGCGTTGCATGCGGTTTCGATAGAGTCAGCGATCACCTCGCGCGAGACCAGGGAATATTTCATCCCCTCCGTCCCCATCGAGATGCCGTCGCTGACGGTGATGGTTCCGAATAACTGGGGCATCGTTCCCGCGGCGCGGAGCGCTTCGACCGCCCGGTCGGCGAGATCCTTCAGCCCGATGTTGCACGGGGTGATCGTGCTGTACGCGCTCGCGACGCCGACAATCGGTTTCGTGAAATCGCCGTCGCCGAATCCCACGGCGCGCAGCATCGCCCTGTTGGGGGTCCGCTGGACTCCCTGGGATATGGTCCTGCTCCGGTAGTTTTGAGATTCCGTATCGGCCATTGCGGTTCCGTCCTCGTAAACATGCAAAACATTGCACCTGCCCGCCGGAGGAGAACCATGCTTGACCGCTAGGGTGAAACGAGGGGTATGTGCTGGTTGGCCTCCGGCGTTCGGTTAGCTGTTAATCAACAGCCCCAGAACGTTCGGGAGGCTAATAAGCAGCAGGAGGTTAAGAATCAGGGAAAGAGACGGCACCGGGCTGTGGATTCCGGAGAGGGATCCTGAATGCGCCGCGGTATGTGTGCTGTTTCCCATTGTGGTTATCGTCTCATACCAAGAATGCGATTTCTTCTCACTCTGTCAAGGGGAATTTTCGGAAATGCGCAAAATCCGGGAAAACAAACCGCAATGAAGGATTTCGCCCATCACCAGATCTTCACCCTGAGGCTGTCCGCCCGGTACATCGGATCGCCCGGCCGGACGCCGAATGCCCTGTAAAATTCCGGAACGTCGGCGAGGGGACCGTTCACGCGCAGGAACTGAGGCGCATGGACGTCCGACATCACCTGACGCGCGAGCGACTGGTCCCGGATCTGCCCGAGCCACGAATACGCGTACGCAAGGAAGAAGCGCTGGTCGGGAGTGTAACCGTCGATGAGCGTATCGGTGCTCCCTTCGTGCGTTTTTTTGAACGCGTCGTACCCGATCACCACCCCGCCGAGATCCGCGATGTTTTCACCGAGGCTCGCCCTGCCGTTGACGTGGAGGCTGTCAAGAACGACGTAGTTTTGAAACTGATCGATCATGACGTTCGCCTTCGCATTGAACCGCTCAGCGTCTCCCTTCGTCCACCAGTCGCGCAGGTTTCCCGCCGCATCGAACTGCCGCCCCTCATCGTCGAACCCGTGGGTGACCTCGTGCCCGATCGTCGAGGCGCCGGCGTACCCGTAGATGATCGCATCGTCGACAAGCGAATCCGCGACGCCGGGAATCATGAGTCCCGCCGCGGGCAGGACGATCTCATTGTTGGAAGGATTGTAATAGGCATTGTACGTCTGGGGCGTCATGTCCCATTCCGACCTGTCGACGGGTTTCCCGAGCTTCGACGCGTGGAAGTTGTACTCCCACACGTCCGCCCGCATCTGATTTGCACAGAAGGAGCTCCTGTCGATCTGCAGCGCAGAATAGTCTTTCCATCTCTCCGGGTAGCAGACCTTGCGCGTCACCGCGTGGAGCTTTGCAAGGGCCTTCTCTTTCGTCTCGTCCGACATCCAGTCGAGCCTGCCGATCCGCGCCGCGTACGCGGCGAAGATGTTATCCACGAGGGCAGTGTACCGCGCCTTCATCGACGGGGGGACGAACTTCTCCACGAACAGCTCTCCCAGCATGTCCCCCAGCGACCGCTCCTCCGCATCGAGCGCCCGCTTCCAGCGGAGGCGGGGCTCCTTCACGCCGGAGAGCACTGTCTGGTAAAAATGAAAGTGCTCCCGCTCGAACGGCGCGCTCAGCGTCGCGGCAAACCGGTTGACGAGGTTCCAGCGGAGGTATTCCTTCCACGACTCGAGCGGCTCCGTACGAAGGAGCGATTCCACCTCACCGAGGAATTCCGGCTGTCCCACGACGACCGAATCGATGGTCCGCACCGCCATCGCCCGGAGCATCTCGTTCCAGTGCATCGAGGGGACCATGCCGTCCAGGCGCTTGAGCGAGACCCTGTTGTAATTTCTGTAAGGATCCCGGAGATCCTCGAGCTTCCGCGAGGCCTTCGCGAGCCGGGTCTCCAGTGCCATGACGGCGGCGGAGTGGTCCTCCGCGGAGCTCCGGCTCTCGCCCAGGAGCATGAGCATCGCCGTAACGTGGGCAACATACTCGCGGCGGATGTTTGCGGTCCGGCCGTCCGTGTTGACATAGTAGTCCCTGTTCGGGAGCCCCAGTCCGCCCTGGTAGATGTGGAGCGAATACGCCGCGCTGTTCTTTTCGTCCTGCTCGACGAACTGCGCGAACAGCGGAGCCGCCCCGTACATCTGGAGACGCGCGATCGCCCCCCGCACGCCGCCGGCGTCCCGGATGCTGTCGATCATCTCCAGATCCGCGCGGAGGGGCGCCGATCCCTGTTTTTCGATGTTCGCGGTGTCGAGCGCCGCAGCGTAAAAGTCGCCGATCTTTCTCCGCGAACTCCCCGCCGGAGACGACGTATCGGCGGCCGCGTCTTCGCAGACGCCCCTGAGACGCGCGTACGTCTCATCCTGGACGAGGTTCCCCACGCCCCACCCGCGCTCGCTCGGCGGTATCGGGTTCGCGTTGAGCCATGCGCCGTTTGCATAGCGGAAAAAGTCGACCCGGGGGGAAACCGCCGTGTCGACGTCCGCGGCAAGGAAATGCTCCGGGCCTGCGGAGCGGTGCGCGGGAGCGCCGCAGCCGCAAAGAAGCGCGCCGGCAGCGAGGACCGTCAGTGTGCGTGTTTTCATGGGGAGGGGATACGCTGAATGTATTCTGTGAACCTTCATTTGGTCAGGACCATCTTGCGGGTTTGGACGTTCTCCCCCGCCGACAGCCGGTAGAGATAGACGCCGCTCGAAAGCGCGATGCCGTCGAAGCGGACCGTGTACGAGCCGGCCTCCTTCCTCTCGTCGACAAGCGTGGCGACCACCCTGCCGAGAATATCGTACACGATGAGCGTGACATGGCCCCCGGAGGGAACCTGGTAGGCAATCGTGGTCGAAGGGTTGAATGGATTCGGGTAGTTCTGCCGGAGGCGGAAGACCGCGGGTCCGGATCCCCCGGAGGCCCCCGTGCCGGTGACTGTCAGCTGAGACGTCGGGCGCATCCAGACCCCCTGGCCTCCCGTCCCGGCGAACGTGCTCGTCCCGCTCACGGCGAGCGCGAGAACATCCGTGCTCGGAAGCCCGGTCCCGGTCCATGACGCCCCGCTGTCGCTCGAGAGGACCACCCCCGCACCGAGCGTTCCCGCCAGTACGGTCCTGCCGGAGGCGGCAAATGACGTGACGCACGTATCCGTCAGACCGGCCCGGAGCCAGGTCTTCGCGCTGTCCCGTGACATGTATATCCCGCCGAGCGGCGTCCCGGTGAAGACCGAAGCGCCCGACACCACGATCGCGTTGATGTCTCCTCCGTACGCGGAAATCCCTCCCGGGGCCTGCTGCCAGCTCAGGCCGTTGTCAGCAGAAGTGAAGATTCCTCCGCCGTACGTGCCGGCATACAACACCCCCTCCCCCCGGGCAAGAACGTTGACGGAGGAGACGGTGAGCCCCGCGCCGGAAGATGACCAGTGGAGTCCGCCGTCCGAGGAACGGAATAGGCCCCCGCTCGTCCCGGCGAGGAGGACCCCCCCGGTACTCATGAGCGCGTTCACGTCGCTGCTTGTGATCCCCGGCCCCGCCGGCGACCATGACGAGCCGGATCTCGGCCGCACAAAGACGCCGCCATGATACGTCCCCGCGTACAGGTTGGAGGAATCCGAGGCCAGCGCAAACACGTCGGAAGAAGTCAGCCCCCGGTTCACGGGAACCCAGGTGGAGCCGTTGTCCGTGGAGGATGCAACGCCCGACCCGCTCGTCCCGGCGTAGAGCGCGGATCCGTCGGGATACAGGACGTTGACATACGTCCTGCGAAGCCCGCCGTTGATCGGCGACCATGACGCGCCGTTGTCATTTGAGACGAACATCCCACCGAATTCGGTCCCGGCGTACAGCGCCGATCCGCCGGAGGAAAGCATGACGACCCGTGTGTCCGTAAGCCCCGTGTTTGCCGCCGTCCAGGTGTTTCCTCCGTCCGTGGAGAGGAAGACGCCCGCGCTGTCGTCTCCGGCAAAGAGGGTTGTGCCCGAACCGAGGAGCGCAACGACATGCGGCACCGGGAGCCCTGATCCCCAGGTGGTCCACGACGCGCCGCTGTTGCTCGAATAGAAAAGTCCGCCGATCTCCGTCGCAGCCAGGATATTCGTATCGACCGTCGTGAGAGCGTTGACAACGAGCGACGAGAGGCCCGAGTTGACCGGATTCCAGCTCGTACCGCTATCGGTGGAGGCGAACACCCCTCCCCCGCGCGTCCCCGTGAACAGGGTGGTCCCGCGGACGAGGATCCCGCTGACGTCTTTGTACGTCAGGCCGGAATCGGCCGGCGTCCAGAACGATCCGGCGTTCGTAGAGAGGAACACCCCTCCTCCCTCCGTCCCGGCAAATATGCCCGGCCCGAACGCAACAAGGGCCCCCGCAGACTCTTTGCCGAGTCCCGAATCGGATTCCGCCCAGGTGATCCCGCCGTCGGTGGAAAGGTAGAGCCCCATGTCTGTCCCCGCGAAAAGGCCGGACGCGGTTCCCGTGAACGCGTAGAGATACCTTCCCTGTATTCCGGAATTCACGGGAGCCCACACGGCCCCTCCGTTCGTCGAAACATACGGCCCCCCGTCCGTCCCGGCAATGAGGCGCGAGGATCCCGCATAGAGCGAATAGATATGCCCTCCCCCCGGCCCGTTCGTCTGCACCCACTGGGCGGAGACGGAAGCGAAGCAGAGCGCGACAGTCGATACAAGAGCAGGTACCCGGTGGAGAAGGAAGCGCGTCATGCAACGGGAAGAACGTGTTGCGCGTTCAATCAAAGCGTAATGCAGGATCAGCGAATCCATTCAGTTCCTTCGGTTGAGATTCGGGCGGCTGTGGGAATGTCTGCGTGCCATCCCCGGAGTTCATCCGGGAATCATAAGGTACGAAAGTGGAATGCGAGACTCAAACGGAACGAGACCGGACGCTGCGGGTGCCGCGACGAAAACTCCCGGCCTTCTTGCCTCCTCCTTTGCGGATTCCCACCCGCCATTCAAACCTCTTCATATCAATCCGGCCCCTCGAAAAGACAACTCCCTCGCCGATGAGGAGCCTCTCCTGCTCTTCACCCCTCTTCCCGGGGAGCGAGATTTTCCCGCCTGCGTTGATGACCCGGTGCCACGGGATCCCGCTTCCTCCGGGAACATGATGAAGTGCATACCCGGCCAGCCGTGCCCGTCGGGGAAGACCGCTCAACCTCGCGACGGTTCCGTATGACGCGACTTTCCCCCGTGGTATACGCGTGACCGTACGCCAGATGAGGAGGTACGAATCGCTTCCCTGTATTCCCGCCATATGGGTGCGGATGGGGTTTCAGGAGTGGACGGGTTCTTTTGCCCATGGCAGGTCGATGAAGATTCCCGATCCCACGGTGACCCCCGGCCTACCTCAGGAGAAGCATGGTCCGAGTCCGGACGTAGCCTCCATCCTGAAGCCTGTAGAAGTACACGCCGCTTGCGAGTCCCGACGCGTCGAACGTCACCGAATAGCTCCCCGCCGGCTTCTTCCCGTTTACGAGCGCCGCCACGAGACGTCCCAGGGCGTCGTACACGTTCAACGTCGCCGTCCCTGTCCCTGCGGTCCGGTACCGTATCACGGTCGACGGGTTGAACGGGTTGGGAAAGTTCTGCTCCAGGGCGCATCCCACGGGGGCGCTCCCGCCCGCTTCGGAGACCCCCGTGATCCCCGCGACCAGAATCGAGCTTTTCATTATCACCGTGTTGTAGGGATTCCACGTGGACATGATGTAGAAAAACGTCGATGTCCCCCGGACAGAGTCGCCGGACGTGAAGCGGGAGATGAAGAACGGGCCGTACGACCCGCCGGCCACATCGAGCCGGGAAGCGCCGCTGAGAGAATCGCACGCCGGCTGTGATGGAGTAACCGCCCTGTGTATGAAAAAGCACAACCCGTCGTCCCGGACGGGATTGAATATCGTCTGGGGCGCGCTCCAGGGGCCCCACGGCTGCGGGGCTACCCTCATGTAAATCCCCCTCGGATTCAACGTGCTGTTGTTCGTGCTGTTGTAAAGCATTACCCAGCGTCGGACGAAGGGGTTCCACTCGACGCCGAGCTCTCCCATGCAATCGGCGAGCTGCATCGTTCCCCCCGGGCCGGGGAGGGAATCATGAAAGAGCGGGACCGCACCGGCCTCCCCCCCGTTGAACACCGGGCTCCCGTCAGGGTTGAACGCGCTCAGATACCCGATGGCGGTGGAATCGGCGAGCTTCCCGGCGGGCTTCCTCGCGAGGAAAGGCGGACTGTGCCGGTAGATCGTGTCCCCCATCGTCCCCCAGAAATATACGTAGCCGTCCGGACCATGCGCGATTGCGGTCATGATAAACTTCGCGCCGGGGGCCACGGAGAAATTATAGAGGAAGTGAAATGTGCGGGCGCTGTCGTCGGAGACCGCCATGACGGAGCGGGTTGCCGCGCCGTCCGGCGAGGGGGGCGCGCCCACAGGATTACTGCGGAAGTTATCGGTGCCGAACATCGCGAACATCCTGCCGCCGTCGCTGATCCCCGCGATCGGCGTTTCATTTGTCCTGAGCGTGATGGCGGGGTTCCCGCGAGAGTCGAGGACGACGGGATTCTGGTACGCACCGATCCTGTCCGTGACGAAGTTCAGCTTCAGGTCCGGACCCGCGCTCGTGTCGGAAACCCAGCCGATCGCGTCATTGTCGTCCGCGATGCGGGGAGAATCGGTCTGCGCGTTCGGCGAACCGTTGAACAGGGCGGTCGGCTGCGAATCACCGAAGAGAAAATACGTGACGCCGTTATGTTCGAACGGGTGTCCCTCATCCGTCCCGATGAGGCCGTATCTCTTCTCCGTCTGGCTGGCCGTCGGCACATTGAATTCCTTGTCGGTCTGCCCCGTGAGCTGGCAGACCTTCGCCGTCGAACCCGGGACGTACATGATGCTCTCGGGCGGGGCCGGCGGGGTTACGAGCGCCCGCCGGCTCTCCCCTGCAAATGCCGCGGCCGGGACGAGAAGCAAAAGGAGGAGCGGGGCGGCATACAAACGCGCTCCTTTCCGGAAACCCCCGGCCCCTGATGTCAGGTGCCGGGCGATTGTCGTCGGCACAGGCTACTCCTGCCAGTGTCCTTCCACCCACACCCACCCTCTCGGTCTTTCCACCCAGTGCCCCGGTATCCACACACCACCCTCGCGCGGAGGCACCTCCCAGTGTCCTCTTGTCCAGACCCATTCCCCTTCCCAGCTCCAGTGCCCCGCGATCCAGATATGGGCAGCCGAAGGCCTCGCCTCGACTACCTCGACCCTCGCCGCGGGGGGGCGGTCCCGGACTATCACTTCCCTCACACATCCCGAGAGTGCAGCGACGATGACGAATGCAATGAGGATGATGTACGGCTTGATGCTGTTCATGGGGTTCCCTTTCTGTTGTGCAAAATGAAGTTGACCGGCGCGCCGGCATAGAACCTTGTGTGCGCGCCCGGCCGTTCGTTCGACTGGGGTGCGAATGACGCGGAAGCCTGAATCAGGAGTGATCGGGAACGGATATGAAGAGATCCTGCACACCCTGGACATACGTAGTGTTGACGCGGCAATGGTGAAAACGAGATCCCGGACGTCGTTTTCCATGATAATAGAGGCTTCCGTGACAATCAAGAAAAATCTGCTAGTTTTGCATTTTCGCTATTGTGGAATTGATTCATATATTTCCTATCTTTCCTCACCCATCAGTAAGAAGTCAACCACAGATCCGCCGTTCGTTCACCGCTTCACTCATTCACCATCACACTAAATTCTGGAGGGCTCTATGGCTGATTTGTTGAAACGATTCGCACTTGCATTGCTTCTTCTCACGCTCGGCGCCTCGGTCGCGCCGGCGGGAAAGAATGCACCCGACAAGGACTCCCCTGCGCCCAAGCAGGGATTCCGCGCGGACATCCTCGGACAGATCAGCTTTGTTGAAAAGCGGATCGAAGACCTTGCGGCGGCGGTTCCCCCGGAGAAATATTCCTGGCGCCCCTCAGACGGCGTCCGCTCCGTCAGCGAAGTGTACCTGCATATCATCGGCGCCAACTACTTCTTCATGACGTTCGTCGGGGTCAAACCGCCGATGCCGATGGACCCGAATATGGAGAAATCGACCACCGACAAGGGTGCAATCGCGGCGAAGTTCAAGCCGTCGTTTGAGTTTTTCCGCAACGCGGTCATAGGGCTCTCCGACAAGGATCTCGACAAGACCGCAGAAGTATTCGGCAACAAGATGTCATACCGCAACGTGCTCATCACGGCCATCGGCCACCTGCACGAGCACCTCGGACAGTCCATCGCGTATGCCCGGATGAACGGCATCGTCCCGCCGTGGACGGCGGAGCAGCAGGCGGCGGAGTCGGGGAAAAAGGACATGAAGTGAGCTTGCGACGGGAGAAGGCATTCGATGGCGAAGCGGGAAGATGACAGGCCCCTCATGATCCGGTGTCCGCACTGCAAACAGACACGTGAGCCGGAGTTCAACGAGACCACCCGCAACTACGTTTGTCCTCTCTGCTCGGCGCCAGTTGACGCGCAGGTGTTTATCGAGAAGAAGAAACGGGGAATGCAGTAAGGCGTCTCCCGCAGAGGGTCTTTCAGTTACCGGCGGACACCGCGAACGAGGCGGTGTCCGCCGTCATGTTTTTGTCCAGGCACCGCGGGAAGTCGGCCTTACACCCTCAGGGAATTCCGCCGCCCCGGACCGGAGGGAACAGCTCACCGGCGCTCCAGGCGTCAAGCGGCGCCCCCGCAATCTCCGTCGCGCGGGACAGGGCCGGATCGAGTCCGAGCGCAAGATCTCTCGGCGTCGGGAGCACGATCTCGTCGGGAAGAACGCCTCTCCCTTCGAGCGGACTCCCGTCCGGGAGCGTGATCGCCGCAACCGTAATGTTCGCTCCGTACACGATGACGTTGTCCGCCCCCACCGCGTGCGGCCGGTACATCGCCTCCATGACGCTCCCGCCGGAGACATCCCCGATGACGACCCCGCGTCCGTAGATCTGCATCATCCGCGCAAAGATCTCCGAAGACGATCCCGACCGGCTGTCGATAAGCACGACGACCTTCCCGCGGTACCTGGTGGCGGAGCTGTACGCTACGACGGAGTCGTCAGCAGCCCGTCCCCTGGCGCGAAAGAGCGTGAGATCCCGGTCAAAGAAGTGTCCTGCGAGTGCCGCCAGGCTTGTGATATACCCGCCCGGATTATTCCGCAGATCAAGAATCAACGCTCCCGACCCTTCGATTGCCTCCATGACACGCCCCGTCTCCTTCGCAGAGAAGTCGAACCGGGAAAGCTTCCAGACGACCACGCTGTCCCCTATGCGCTTCACCTGCGGCGCGTGCACGGCAAGCGCGGGTTCCTCGGGGATTGCGTTGTCCCCGGTATTATCCCGCCCCGCCGGAATTGCGGGGTTCATGACCCGAGCGCGTTCACTCCGCCTCGTGCTGATTTCAAGATCCTTCATCACCCCGTCATACGACTGCACACGGAGCGAAACAGCGCTCCGCGGATCCAGATCCACCATGGTGCTCTTCAGTACATGGATGGAGGACCGGGAAGGGACTGACCCGTCGATCGAAAAGATCCGGTCACCGGCGCGGAGCCCTTTTGCAGCAGCGTCGCTCCCCGGACGGACGGCGGTCACATAACAGGAGTCCCCGATCATTGCCATCTCCCAGCCATATTCCACCCTGAGCGTACGCGGGGGAGGTATGAATTGCGTGTGGGCGTCCCCCAGGTCAAACAGGGCGCCCCCGATGGCCAGGAACATCTGCCCCAGGGTTGCGGCGCGATCAATCTTCTCATCGGCCTCGTTGAAACGGGCAGCAATGTCGACGCCGTGAAACCCGGGATCATAATAATAGTCGAGGAGGTCCTGGCGCAGAAACCTGAGCATCACATGGCCGCGCTCGCGGTCGATGCGGCTCAGGCTCTGGGACGCGGCGAGGGACGCCGCGGTGACGATCATCAACCCCAGAACCACCGTGCGGAGCATGATCCGTTTCTCCATCGTTTTTTCGCCGCCGGCGGCAACCCCCGGCGTATGAATTCCGGGGGTGTGAGTGCAAACGAGGTGCCAGAAACGCGAGGGCCGGTACGCCCTGGAGTGCTCCCCGGAGGGGCGAAAATACGGTCAAAACGAATGTGGATCACGCATAGCCATACGAGGATTAGAGTGGCGCTCACTCATCGATTTTGCAGGTATGGCGCGTGTTGTAAGAATTACCTCTCAAGTCCATATTCTGACATCCCTTATTCTCCACGCCCGGGGGGGAGGATGGAGAACGGAACTTTCCTGCACCGCATGTCATTTCTTCAATATGCCGGCTCCGCCGGTCCCTACCATCGTCGCGAGGCTGCGATGATCCATACACTTTCCCGGAATCCCCGGGACCGTCCACAGGAAGCTGCCCCGCGAAGGATCAGAGTCCCCGCCGGAGCCCACAGGAACGTCAGGCCGCGCGCCCCTCCCGGCCGCCTCAGCCCACCGCATCGCTCAGCGGGGTCATCCCGCGGCAAGACCGATGCACCCCACCGCCTGCCTCAGCAGGAACCCCTGAAGCAACCAATTCCCGGAGGGTATATGAACATTGCGAAAAAGTGGAAATTGCTTCTCCTCAGCACTATCTGCGCGCTTGCCTCACAGTCACTGCTTCCCGTCAGCGCCCGGGCACAGGTAACGACTTCGGAGATCGAAGGGATCGTTACGGACGACAAAGGGAACGCCGCGCCGGACGTCGAGATCGTTGTGCGCAACCAGGAATCGGGGATCTCTCAGATCGCCTACACCGGCACCAGGGGCGAATTCCATATCCATCTCCTCACACCGGGGTCCTACGAAGTGGTCGCACGTCACCTGAACTTTGACACGATGATCATGAAGGACCTCCATCTCCAGGTGGGCCAGACCTCCGAGGTCAAGCTCAAGCTGACGCCGCGAGAGCTGCAGGTGAAGGAGGTCGTCGTCGAGGCGAACGCCCCGCTCATCGACACGCGGAAATCCGACCTCTCGGTCACCGTCCAGCCCGAACAGATCCAGAACCTCCCGCTCAACAGCAGGAACTTCCTTGAGCTCGCCGAAATCGCGCCCGGAGCGAAGGTCTCCACGGGTGGACGCGGGCCGGTCACGACCGGCGCTGAGAACTCCCGGTTCATCAGCGCGTTCATCGACGGGGGGGATTTCAAGAATGACGACCTCGGCGGAGTCGTCGGGACGTCGTTCGGCGTCACGACGAACATCGTCCCGGAGGACGCGATACGCGAATTCCAGGTGATCACGAGCATGTACAAAGCCGAGTACTCGCGCGCCTCCAACGGCATGATCAACGCCGTCACCAAATCGGGCGGAAACGAAATTCACGGGAGCGCATTCAGCCTCTTTCGCACGACGGACCTGAACGCCCGCGGTCCGTTCGAGACGGTCACCAATCCCCTGACGGGGACCGCGAAGCCTGACTACAACCGGCAGCAGTACGGCCTCTCGCTCGGCGGGCCGATCGTGATGGACCAGATGCACTTCTTCCTTTCCGCGGAGCGGAACACGATCAACAATTTCGCGACCGTCTATACCTCGGGGAGGCAGCCGGCGCTCGACGGAACGTTTAAGAATCCCACCGCCGAAAATCTCTTCCTCGGGAAGGTCGACCACCAGTTCTCCGAGGGGAACACGCTGGACGTGCGCCTGCTGGACGTCTCGACGGACAACAATCCGGGGAACTTCGGGGGGACGGTGGCCTACGACAACGGGTTCAACCTCAGCTTCAGGATCATGTCCCTCATGGCGGACGACAAATGGGTGCTCGGGAGCAACACCGTCAACGAGCTCAGGGCGCAGTACCAGCGGTACAGGAAAGTCGGGACGCCCGTGACGCTGGACCCGCAGAGGTCGTTCCAGTCATCCCTCATCGTCACGGGGTGGAATTCCAACCAGCCGCAGGACGAAGAACAGGACAAGTACCAGCTCAGGGACGACATTTCGCTCACCGTCCCCGACATGATGGGGGCACACACGTTCAAGTCCGGGTTGACACTGACGCGGGAGCGTTTCTATTCGGCCGCGGCGTTTTCGAGCGGCGGCGCGTTCGTGTACAAAACGGATACAAGCGCAAATCCGATCCGGGGGTCGATCGGACTGGGGAACCCCGCGACGTCGGCATGGAACACCGCCTTCGGCCTCTACGGCCAGGACGACTGGAGTCCGGTCGAAAATCTGACGTTCAACCTGGGACTCCGGTGGGATTTCGAAACAAACATGTACAACAACAACTACGTGAATCCCTACGGCGGCGATTCGGTGCTCAACAAAGTCGTGCCGCAGAACTACATCGGGAGGGGTAGCAGGCCGATCGATTTCGGAGACATCGCGCCCAGGCTGGGCGCCGCGTGGGACGTCTTCGAAGACCGTTCGCTCGTGGTGAGGGGCGGGTTCGGGGTCTTCTACGACAGGATGATCTGGAACCTCCCTTCCAACGAATTGCAGAACGGCAACTACCGGATCTATACGGTCACGTTCGGACCGACCGCTCCCCCCACGTCAAACAGTGACACCCTCGCCTCCTACATCTCGAGGGGAGTCGGCGGAGCCCCCGCGCCCGCGCTCGTCCTCTTCCCGAACTCGCTCCCGACGGCGCACACGCTCCAGTGGACCGCGGGGTTCGGCCACCAGATCAGCCCGTCGCTCGCTGTTTCACTCGACTACATCCACATCCTCGGCCTGAACGAATACACGACGTATGACATCAATCACTTCGTGAACGGGAACGGGGGGACGCGGGCACTGACAAGCAAGTACGGCGCGATCGCTCTCGTCACCACACAGGGAAAATCCTGGTACGACGGTGTGCAGGTGGGGCTGACGCGCCCCTACGCGGGGGACTGGCAGATGCAGGTCTCGTACACGCTCTCGTGGGCGTTCAACACGTTCGATGATCCCTTCGCGGGATACGAGCTGCAGTCGAGCATTCTGAGAGCGCCCAGCCTTCAGGATGAGCGGCACCGGCTCGTCGTCAGCGGCGTCATCAACCTCCCGTTCGAGCTCCAGCTCGGCGGCATCGCCTCGATCGCTTCACCGAGACCGGTCGCGGTGGTGACAGGTGTTGACAACAACCTCGACGGGATAACGTCCGACGACTGGCCCGCCGGGGGGAGGAATTCCTACAGACCGGATCCCAACAAGATCCGTAACTGGTACAAGGACGTCGACCTCCGGATCACGCGCTACTTCGACATCATCGGGAGCACCAGGCTCGCGGTCATCGTGGAAGCGTTCAACCTCTTCAACTGGACGAACTACCTCTCGTACCTCACGCAGCTGAATGCGCGCGCGGCGACCGGGATTCCCCTCTTCGATACACCGAACGCGGCATACAACCCCCGCCAGGTTCAGCTCGGCGCGCGGGTCCTGTTCTAAAGGGGCTCCCCCTCCGCCGGAGATGCACCTCCAGAGAACGCCGGAGGGGGATATCCCCCTCCGGCTTTATTTTCCTGTCCGCCCGCGTCTCCCGGCACAGGATCGGGAAGATCTACAGGTATTTTCGAACCCATGAAATGAGAATTCAGTTGCAGCGGCGCGTCCTTCTTTGTAGATTTTCCCCACGCAGGTTCGACGACCGGAACCGGAGGCCGGATCCAAACGCACGTCCCGTCGTGCTCCACGGCGGTACGGAGAGCGGGACATCGGCTGATTGGCGGCGGAGCGCGATCCTCCCGGTGAATTGTGAAGCGATGATAACGCAGCGGGTGCGACTGTGAAAGGGATACGGGGATGAAGAAACGAAATCTCGGTAAGTCCATGCCGGAGGAGTCGGGACTCTCGCGGAGAGAATTCATGAAGCTGGCCGCGCTGGGAGCGGGGAGCCTGAGTCTCCTCGCGGGGTGCGCGCCCTCGCCGAGCGAGGAATGGGGGGTCCTGTCGGAGACGGACGCATCCCTGCTGGGGGCTCTCGCCGACCGGATCATACCGCCCGACGCGTGGCCCGGGGGGAAAGAGAACGGCGCCGTCAAATTCATCGATACGCAGCTCGCGGGACCGTACCGGAGGTTTCGTCGCGATTACCGGTCCGGCCTGGACGCGATAACGGCGACCTGCCTCGGGAAATTCGGAAGGAGATTCGAATCTCTCTCCGCGCAGGAACAGGATTCCTTCCTCCGGGAGATGGAATCAGGCGCGTTCAGGGAAGGGGCATGGAAAGGCATCTCCGGCGGGAAGTTCTTCGCGATGCTCCGGAATCACACGATGCAGGCGTATTACGGAAGCCCCCGTCACGGCGGGAACCCAGGCTATGCAAGCTACAAAATGATGGGGATCGACTATCCGCCTCTCATCGGACAAAACAGGTACAGGCGCTGACCCGTGAAAAACAGACATGTGAACGCTCTTGTTGTGGGCGCCGGTGCCGGCGGCGGCGTGATCGCCGACGTCCTGAGCAGCGCGGGCCTTTCGGTCGTCCTCTTCGAACGCGGAGGCTGGGTGTCGTTCGACGATCACGACAACGATGAACTTCTCTCGCAGCGGACCACGGTCCTGGGAAACGCGTTCGGCCCCGACGACGAGCGCTACCGCCGCGTCGTGATCAACGAGGACGGCTCCACGGAAATCGTCTCTCCGAGCGACGGCGGGTACAACAACGTCGCGGCATGCGTGGGCTCCGGAACGGTGAGTTACGGCGCCATGGCGTGGCGGTTCATGGCCGAAGACTTCAGAATGAAGACCACGTACGGGGAGGTCGAAGGATCCACGCTCGACGACTGGCCCATCAGCTACGACGACCTCGAGCACTGCTATGAGCGGGCGGAGTGGGAAATCGGCGTCGCCGGAGACTCCTCGCGCAATCCGTTCGCCGCCCCCCGGAAGAAACAGTACCCCATGCCTCCGTTCGCATACAACAGGGAGGCGTCGCTCCTGGAGTCCGCGATGACGAGACTCGGCCTCCATCCTTTTCCGATACCGATGCTCCGCAATTCGGTGCCGTACAGCGGGCGCCCGGCGTGCGTCAGGAGACGGACCTGCTGCGGATTCGCCTGCCCCATCAACGCCAAATGCGGGACCCATAATACCGTCATCCCCGCCGCGCTCGCGACGGGAAACTGCGAGCTGCGGACAAACTGCGTCGTGAGCTCGCTCATGATCGACGGAGCGGGGAAGATCACCGGCGTGGAGTACTTCAACGCAGGGAATTCGAAAGAGGAGCAGACAGCGGACATCATCGTCATCGCCGCCTCTGCGACCGAAACCCCCAGGCTCCTCCTGAACTCGACCTCTAAACACTTCCCCTCGGGAGTCGGCAACCGGTTCGACTGGGTGGGGAGAAATCTCCAGGGGCACGCATACACGGGCGCCTTCGGGCTCTTCGAAGAGGACATATTCGACGACGTGGGTCCGGGCGCCACGCTCGCCATAAGCGATTTCAGCCATCATAATCCCGGCATCACCGGCGGCGGGATACTCGCCAACGAGTTCACGCGGCTCCCCTACCTCTTTTCCGGCATCCGCCCCCCCGGGGCGCCCCTCTGGGGGGAGGAGCACAAGGAATTTCAGAGGAAGTATTTCCGGCGGAACATACAGGTCGTCGGACCGGTTCAGGAGATGCCCTTCTTCGATTCCCGCATCCAGGTGGATCCCGCCGTTCGGGACGCCTGGGGGATCCCGGTCGTCCGCCTCTCCGGCCACCGCCACGCCCGGGACGCCGAAGGGTGCGAGTTCCTCTCGGGGAAAGCGGAGATGATCCTGAAAGAGGCCGGCGCCTTCCGCACGTGGCGGCACGTTCCCGGATCGGGGCTGAGCGGCGGACAGCACCAGGCGGGGACATGCCGGATGGGGAACGACCCCCGGATATCGGTGACGGACAGGTTCGGCCGGGTCCACGACACCCCCAACGTGTTCATCTCCGACGCAAGCCTCCATGTGACAAACGGAGGCTTCAACCCCGCGCTGACGATCATGGCACTCGGCTACTGGGTCGGCGAGCACATCGCCTCAGAATGGGTGGGGGGAAACCGGTTCGCCTAAGCTCCGCGCTCATCCACATTCCGCACACAGGCCGTACAGTGAAAACATATTCCCGACCGCTCCGCGTCCTCACGTTCACGCTCGCAGTTCTCCTCGTCGCGGCCACCGGCGCATACTGGTACTGGGTCGAAGCGTCCCCGCAATCGACGTGTGAATCCTGCCACGAAATTGAGAGCTCATCGGCGATGTGGGCGCGGAGCGGCCACAGGGATTTCCCTTGCAAGGAATGTCACGGGACGGCTCTCGGGGCGGGGGTGCACAGCCTGAAGGAAAAAGGGATGATGCTCATCCACCACTTCACGGAATCCACCTCCGGACGCATCACGCTCGACGAGCGGCAGGTTCTGGAAATGCTTGACAACTGCAGGCGCTGTCACGGAGCCGAATACGCGCGGTGGATATCGGGGGGACATTCGGCGACATACGGCGCGATATTCCTGAACGTGAAGCACAATGAGGCGGAGCAGCTCAACGCGGACTGTCTCCGGTGCCACGGGATGTTCTACGGCGGAACGATAGACAGTCTCGTGACGCCGGTAAGCCGGCAGGGTCCGTGGTCGCTCCGGGAAGGGGCAAAAACGGGGGAGCCCGTCATCCCGTGCCTGGCCTGTCACAGGATCCACACCGAAGGCTCGCCGGCCTCCGCCCCGGAGTATGAAAACCCCGGGAACATATTTTACGCGAAGAAGCCGGCGGAACCGGCAACCGCGTTGTACGACCGGTACGAGAAGATCTCTATCCGTGCCTCCGCCCTTCCCCTCCTCAGTCTGCGGGAAGGAACGCGGGAAGTAAAAGTCTCGGACGACCCCCGCGGACGGATCTGCTTCCAGTGCCACGCCCCCGGGGCATTCCACCAGGCGGGGAGCGGAGACGACCGGACACCCAGGGGAGTACACGAGGGACTGAGCTGCCTCGCCTGCCACGACGGGCACAGCAACGACGCGAGGGAGAGCTGCATCAACTGCCACCCGGCAATCTCCAATTGCGGGCTCGACGTGACGAAGATGCACACGTCGTTCGCGGAGAAAGGGAGCCCGAACAACATTCATTTCGTGCGCTGCACCGACTGTCACACGAAAGGGATTCCGCCGCGGCGGGGATCCCGCCTCTCCGGGGCCGCCGAAGGCGACGGCGGCTGAAGCGCGCTACTGCGCGTTGTACGACGCAAGAATGCGTCCGTCGCGACCCACCAGAAGAAGTGCGCCTCTCCCCGGAGCGATGTTCATCCGCACATCCGTTCCGCTCAGGGCATCCCTGAACGACACGCTCCCGCTCACGGCGCTCTCGGACGCCAGCACGTAGAGCGTGGCCTCCGGCAGCCGGGTGGGACATATCGCAATCCCCGGATCGTCGCACGCTGTTTCGTACGGTGCGGAAGCCCCCGCGCGCTTCATCGCGTATCCGTAGATGCGCCCGATCGCTTCGGTCTGATCCGCGAGCTCCAGGGGAGCCGCAAAGTAGAGAATGCGGCCGCTCCCGAGCGGAATCTCCGCGAATGTCCGCCCCCCGCCGAGAATCCCCTCTTCCGCATACGTCGTCCTGTCCCCGCTGTAGGTGAGCCGGGCGCTCCCTCCCGGCCACGTCACCTGAGCTTCCCTCGCCGTCATCGCCGAGGGACGGTAGTCCAGGTTCCACTCCTTCGTGCGCCCCGTGACGCCCCTCCAGTGTTCGTCCGCATCTATCCTCCCCGACACCAGAAGCGTTGCCCCGGCGCGGACTCTCTCCATCAGGAGATCCCACGATTCCTGGCGCATCACCCACGGCGCGGGAACGATAATCAGTTTTGCCCCGGGCAAAGCGCGTATCTGGTACTCGCCGGCCGCGACGGCGCTTCCCCTGGCGTAATTGTAAAGCGCGCGAACGGCGTTCTGCTGCGCCGCCAGTCCCCAGCTCCCGAACGGAGAAAGCTGAAGCGACTGCGGGAGGACAATCGCTATATCGGGGCGGACCGCCTCCGTCGCGTACGGCTCCGCCTTGCGCGCGAACGCCGCGATCCCTGCGAGGGCATTCAGCCAGAGCTTGTATGAACCGTCACGCCGCAGGAGGCTGAAATCCTCGTCGCGCGACCAGTCCCAGTGGAGTATCCCTGTGTTCGCGCCGGCGAAGCCGAAAACCAGTTTCCTCTCCTCCAGCCCGAGACCCTGCACGTCATCCCAGCGCCACGCACCGTCCATCCCCCAGACGGGCTGCGGCCCCGTTTCGCCGATGAGGTTGGGCTTGTCCGGCGTCTTCGCCGCGATGGAGTTCCAGAGAAGAGCGTCATCCTTCCACCAGGTGTGGTCCACGGTGAAACTCACGCCGGACGATGCCCAGAATTGATTCAGGACCCTGTCGGTCACCCCCCCTTCGTCCTGCCCCACGGTGACGGGCTGGCGGGATCCCGCGGAGCGGATCGCCGCGATCATGCTGTCGGCCCACCTGCAGAAGAGATCCTGGGCGAAGAGATTGTAGTCGAGCGCGCGCACGAGCTTCGGATTGCCCGAGCGTGCGAGATCGAGGTCGGCGAACGCGGGAAGGGGAACCCTGTCGGGGGCGCCGATTTCGGTAGGGGTCGCGTGCCAGGCGACGGCGAGACTTTCCGCCGTGCCATACTTTTTGCCGAGCCATTCGTGCCACGCGGCGACCTCCACCGGATCGCCGTTGGGTGTGTTTCCCTTCCAGAGCCGCCCCGGATTCGCAACGCTCGGCTCGTTGATGAGGTCATAGCTCAGGAACGGCACGCCTTTGAAACGGGAGGCGATGGCGCGGACGTACGCCTCCTCCGATTCGAGCGCCGCCGGGTCAAGATAAGGATTCGGCACGGGCGTGTGACGCTCACCGTCCCCCTCCCCTCCTTCGTGCAATTCGAGCTGAGGATTGAATGCAAACAACGTGAAGATGACCTGCATGTGATGACGGGCGGCCGCAAGCAGGTACGATTCGACGGCCCTCAGGAGGCGTTCATCCGCAGCGCCGCTCACCACGTCCAGATATCGTTCACGGTTGAGCCAGATGCCGGTGCGGACCGCGGTCAGCCCCAGACGCTCCATGTCCGCAAAATCACGCTCCCAGACCCATGCGTTTCCGCCGATGCTTCCGCCGACGAAAAACGACCGCGTGTAGAGATCGGTGGAAAAATAATTCGTCCCGACCATCAGGTACGGTTTTCCGTCGAGGCGGAAGTAGTCCCGTCCCGACTCGAGGTGCGCTCCCGAGCGGAGGAGGGAGGCATCGCGCACGGTGACCCCGGAAGTATACCGCTCGAACAGCGTATCGCCCGAGGAAAGTGTGGCACGGACCGTGATGAGGCCGCGCGCGTTCCCGGGGAGTTCGCAACGAACCGCTTCGTGGAGCAGATTCCCGCAGTCAAACGTCTTTGACGAAAGCACCTTTGTGCCGAGGAGGAAATCGACGGTGAGCACCGCAGCCCCTCCCCTTCTGAGAAGGTCCACCGCCCCCCACACGGGTTCGCCGGGGTCGACGGTGAGGCTCTGAAAATCCAGCCAGAGGCGGACGCCGCCGAGCGACGCGTAGCGCCCGGCCCGGCGCATCAGTTCTCTGCCGTCCTGCGATTCCCAGTAGGAATGATCGGCGTCGAAACTGAGATAGACCCTTCTGTGCGGTGGACGTCCGCGCCCGACGATATCGTCCGCGGCGACGGGAGCGGCAAGCCGGTTCCCGCTCCCGTCAACAAGAACACCGAGCCCGCGATACCTCCCGCCGCGCCCTGCGTTGACAAACACGCGCCGGGGATTCACCGCGCATCCCTCGAAAAACACGGCGTCCTCATCCCACCGGATCGTCCACGGTGCGTGCTGCGGCGCCTCGTACGAGTCTTCGATCCCCGCGCTCCGCGCATAGGCGAGCGTCGGAGGACCCGGCCGCCATCCTGGGCCGTCGGCGAAGACCGGCACCGAGAGCGGACGTCCCCCCAGGACGAGAAGATTGCCGTTGTCGATCTGGCGGCGTATCGCCGTCCACGCGTCCGCCGGAAAGGCGGAACCGTAGGGAAGGACCAGGAGATCCCCCTCCCCGGGTCCGGTTCCCTTTTGCAGTTCGCCGAGCCCGATGAACCGCGGGTCCAGAGGGGCAAACGCGCCTTCAAGTGCGGTGCGCGAGATCGCGCCGTTCTCGAGCGCGGGGAACCCCTTCTCAAAAAAAATATAGACCCCTCCGCGCGCCTGCAGCGACGCGAGGAGAAGGAGGCACGCAACTGTGCCGATGGTCCGCACGAAACCTTTCCGCATCGATTGACCTGAATTCATTGTCGTTCCCGCACTATGATGTTCACGGGGATTACCTCCCCGCACAAGGGGACGCGCTATTTTACTGGACTGAGCCCGCCCCAGGGGGCAAGCGCGTTCAGGGCCGGGACAATCGCCCTGCGGAGCGCGAGAAAGTCCAGCTCTCCGGTCTGACGGTAGAGCATCTCACCGTCCGCCCCGATCACGATCGTGTGGGGAAGGGCGCCGGACCATTCGGGATCGAGCGCGGCCATGAGACCGTACTTGTCGTTCGCGCCGAAGAGAAGATTTCTCGTCGACGCATGATGACGCTGGAGAAATTTCAGCACCCGCTCCTTCTCGTCGGGAAACTGGGCCGCGACAGTGACGAGCTCGAAATCGCGATGCCGGAACCGCAGGTTCGTTTCCATGAGCTCGTCGAATTCCGCCACGCAGGGTCCGCACCACGTCGCCCAGACGTTGACGACGCGTATCTTCCCGGACTTCCCGGCGCGCAGTCCCCGCAGGGCGGCGCTGTCCGCCGTTTCGAGCGTCACAGGTTCGCCGTGGACCTTCTCCATCCACTGCCGGTTCGACCCGGCCTTCTCCGCCCATTTTATCGAGCAGCCGAATACCATGGTCTGCGTTACGGCCGGCTCCCGGCCGGCAAGGAGCGCATCAATCGCGTCGCGCGTGTCGAAGTGTTTCGCAAGTTCTTCGCGCTCGGAGTCGTCGATGCGTCCCTGGAACCTGAGCCGCCGCCCGCCGTCGAAGAGGAAAACATGCGGCGTGGCGACAGGCCCGTACAGCCGGGCGACCGATTCGGTGGGACCGTCGTCCAGGAACGGGAAGTTGAAATGGCGGTCCGATGCGCGGACCTTCATCGACGCGAACGTGTCGTCAAGGTCGGTGTAGCCAAGCTCGTCGAGCCTGACGGCCCCCGGATTGTTCGGATTGATGGCGACGAACGCGACTCCCCGGCTGCCGTACTCCGTCACGAGCCTCTTGATCCGTTCCTCGTATGCCTGCGCCGTGGGGCAATGATCGCACGTGAATATGACGGCAAGGACCTTTGCGCCTGCAAAGTCCCCGAGGGAATAGGTCCGCCCGTCGACCCCCGGAAGGCTGAAGTCGGGCGCCCGGGCACCCAGTGAAAGCGTGGGATGATCCGGCGCCTGCGCCAGCAGGACCCGCGCAGCAAAGACGGAGACAATACAAAACTTCAGGGGAATCCTCATGTGCCTGTCACACCTCTTTTCTAGAATTGTTTCTTCTCCACCCTCTCCAGGTGAACGTCCCTGGCCGGTGTGCAGAAGCGCACGGTGAAGCCGGTAACCCCCTCGAGAGAAAATGACGGCGCAGACGGGCTGTGGCTCCAGCGGTCGTGCACGAATTCCGCTCCGGCAACGTCCTCAAGAACGAACGCAGGCCGGAGATCGGGAGTCTCCGTCATGATGACCACATCGGAGAGCCCGACGTCCGAGGCATGGCGGATGAAAAAACCGAACGAAGGCATCGGACCGAACATCCCCGGCTCGGGATAGTCGGCCTCTTTTTCCGGGACACGGAACTCCGCGCCGGATGCAGTTCCCCCTCCCCGGGCGAGGACGCGCATACCGCGGATGCTGAGTTGTTCGACGGGCCGGCCGGGAATCCCGCTGATGATGGAGCCGAGTCGGGGGCGGGCCCCGGAGACGACGACATTGCTTATCGCGATCCGCCTGATGACCCCCGGAGGCGGGGAGTCGGGCCCGCGTGCGCGGTTTCCGAGACGTATGAATATGGGGGAATTCACGATGTTCCTCATCGTGATGTTGCCGACCGCGACATCCTCGATCACCCCCCCGTCGACGCTCTCGATCGCCAGTCCTCCGCAGTTTTCAAACACGCAGTTGGTGATCGCGATGTTCCTGAATCCGCCGTTCGATTCGGTGCCGAATTTAATCCTCCCGGTGAACCCCGCGTAGCCGGCGGGGGCCGCCTGCATTGTTCCGTCCAGGAGCGTCCCTTCTATGTACCCCCCGGTAACATAGCAGTTCGCCACGGTCACATCCTCCGTCGCTCTCGCACGCCCGAGCCCGTAGCTGCTTTTCAGGCATATTGCGTCGTCCCACGGGGAGTTCACGGAGCAGCCGGTGATCCGGACGTTTCGGCAGCAATCGATGTCCATCCCGTCTCTGTTTGTGTCGATCAGGAGATTGTCGATGGTGAGGTTGTCCACCCCCGTCGCAAGAATCGCGAAGTGCCCCCCGTGCAGTACCGCAAAATCCCTCATCGTCACGTTGTGGCAGTTCTTCAGCGCGATCGCCTTGTTCCCGGTCCCCGGCAGGGGGTCACCGTATTTCCCGTTATCAAATCCTCTGCTCAACCCCGTGCCCTCAATGCGCCCGGGACCGGTGATGGAGACGTTTTCGATCTCCTCCCCCCAGATGAGGCTGTTGTGCCAGTGGCTGTGGCCGAAATCCTGGAACGGGGACCACGCGTTCGGCTCGGGAGAGTCGTACGATGCCACGGAAGGGAGAGCAGCTTCGAGAACGGCGCCGTGACCGAGATACAGTCCGACATTGCTCCTGAGCCGGATCGAGCCGGAAAGATACCTGCCAGCCGGGAACGTGACGGTCCCTCCGCCCGCGGCGGAAGCGGCTTCTATTGCAAGGGTGATAGCGCCGCTGTCCAGCGCCTTCCCGTCGCCGGCGGCTCCGAACGATCTGACGTCAAACACTCCACCGCGGGGGACGGCGTTCCCGCCGGGCGATACGCGGGCCCCCGGGTCCCCCTGCTGCGGGGGGAGAGGAGCGGCAGCGGGAATGGAAAGCGCAAGAAGGAAGAAGGGAATTACCGGCGGACAGATCATCGGGAACTCCGTCCGGGGAGAATGAGGGCTTCGCTCATTTCTCACCCGGGTCCGGGCCGAGGCGGATCGTACGACCTGTGGCCGCCGAGCGCCGGGCCGCATCGAGAATCTCGCTCACGATCAGATTATTCTCAAGCGATGAAAGTCCCGACGGGGACACCCGCCTGCGAACGACGCCGATAAGGTACGAAATCGAATCATCCAGGGGCGCTGCAAGGGGAGGAGCGTCGATCTCCTTTTCAGCCTCGTCCCCCTGGCGAAAGCGGATACGATCCCGCCCGACGGTACACGCGGAGGCGGTGGCCCCGTACACCTCAACATCCTTTCTGCCGGCAGGCCAGTTCCATGACGCCTGGATGATCCCCTGCGCGTGCGGGTATGCCAGAATTATCGTCGCCTCGTCGTCCACCCTTGGGTAGATCCCCGGTTTGAATTGCTGCGTAACGGCCGTCACCGCAAGCGGAGGCTGATTGTCCATGAAGAACGTAAAGAGGTTCGCCCCGTAGCACCCGAAGTCCATCAATGCCCCTCCCCCGTCCAGGACCGGATCGGTGAGCCACGCAAGAAACTCGGGACCGACGCCGATCTCCTTCGGACCCCTGTGCCCGTCGTGGGCGACGAGCTTGCGGATATCTCCCAGCGCGTTCCTGTGCGTGATGCGGTACACCTCGTGCGTGTTCGGGTACCAGGTCGTCTCATAGTTGACGAGAACGGTGATGTTGCCGTCCCGCGCGGCTTTCGCGATCGCCCTGGCGTCATCGAGGGTTACCGCGAGCGGCTTTTCCATCATCACCGGAATTCCCCGCCGGCTGCAGAGCTCCACGGTCGCCCGGTGATCGAACGTCGAGGTGAAAACGACGACAGCCTCCGGCCGTTCCTTTTCCAGCATCTCCTCCGTCGAGAGGTACATCCTGATTCCGGAGAGAGGGAAGGCCTTCCTGTACCTCCCGCTCACCGCGGTGTCGGATTCCGCGATGCCGGCAATCGTCAGATCGGTTCGGCGAAGCGCGGCGTCAAAGAAACCGGCGACGTGGCCGTGCACAAGCCCCGCGACGCACACACGGAGGGGGGATTCCCCTGAAAGACGTTCTCCTCCCGCGGCGGACATCATTCCCGCTCCGATGCACAGGGCGACGCAGAGACGACCGGCGGCGGCGATGGGCTTTGCGAACATCATCGAATCCCTCCCCCCGGCACGGGAGCGGGCCGGTGACTCCTGAATTCGTCAATTTCGGATCTGAAAGGCGCAGAAGGCTGTGCCCCGAGTCGGGTCACGGAGATCGCCGATGCGGCCGCGGCAAAGCGCGCGGATTCGGAAATGGTCCGCCCCTCCACCAGGGCCACCGCCAGGCACCCGCAGTAGACGTCCCCCGCCGCTGTCGTGTCCACAGCATCGACCTTGAACGCCGGGATCCAGTCAGACACGCCGCGGGAGGCGACATATGCTCCTTCGGCGCCAAGAGTAATGATAACCGTCCCGCACCCCGAACGGAGAAGCTCCCCGGCGGCGCTTTCGACTGACTCTCCCGCGGCGACGGGAATGCCGGAGAGCATCCCCGCCTCGTTTTCATTGACGACGAGAATCGAGACCGTGCGGAGATAGCTTCTCTCGATCTCCCGCGCCGGCGCGCAGTTCCAGAGAACCCGTACCCCGTGTTTGGCACAGAGGTCAAGTGCATATTTCAGCGTCTCCGGGAGGATCTCAAACTGGAGCACGACGATCGCTGCATTCCGGATCACCTCCTCCGCCCTGTCGATGTGCCCCGGGGTGAGCCTGTAATTGGCCCCGGGAGCAACCGAGAGATAATTGGCTCCCTGTGCGCCAATCATCACAAGCGCCGCCCCGCTGGCAATCCCCTTCTCCGCAAAGATGAATTCGGAATGTATCCCTTCTTTCTTGAAATGCTCCAGCATCAGGGCCCCCCCGTCATCGTCCCCGACGCAATTGACGAAGTACACGCTTCCTCCGGCACGGACCGCCCCGACGGCCTGGTTGGCCCCTTTTCCCCCGAACGTCTGCATGAAGAGCGCGTCGGTCACCGTCTCGCCGAGGGCAGGAAGCCTCGGCATCTTCATGATGTAGTCGATATTGGAGCTGCCGATGACAACGATATTCTTGTCCATGATTCCTGCGCGCGCGTGAAGGATCAGATCTTTGCGGCCACGATAAGCCCCAGGCCGATGATGAACGTGCTGAACATGATGGCCAGGTACCGGGAGACTGCGGGGGGGGCGCCGCTGAATTCCTTGAACACGAAGACTCCCCATGCCGCGCCGATCATCGTGGCTCCCTGGCCCAGGCCGTACGAGATCGCCGGTCCCGCTTTGTCCGAGGCGATCAGATTGCAGAGAAAGCCGGTGTTGAATATCAGCCCGCCGGCAATCCCGATCAGGTGCCGCCTGGGCGTCCCGTTCGCGACGTATCCCCTGTACGTTGAGGGGCTTCCGTCAACCGGCCTGTACATGAACCATGTGTTCCAGACGAAATTCGAGAGGAAGAGAGCGACGGAAAAGACGAGGACGGCGGAATAGGGGGTGAGTTTCCCGGCCTCGGGGCTCACGAAATCCCTCGTGAGGCTGTCCGCCACGAATCTGTAGAAGAACCCCATGATGATGCCGGCGAGGACCGAAAGGACGATCCCTTTTGCCGGGGAGGAGGTTCTTGTTCCCTTCATTTTCGAGGAGGCAATCGCGTTTACGCTCATCGCCAGGACGACAAGGAGAACTCCCGCAAACAGGAGAACGGGATTTCCCCGGGGCTCTTTCAGATAGTTGACGACCACGCCGATGACAAGCGCAAGTCCCACGCCGATCGGGAACGCGACGGAGAGCCCCGCGACAGATATCGCCGCGACGATGAGGAGGTTGGAGAGATTGAAGACAACTCCCCCGATAGCTGCCGAGAGGATTGATCCCCGGTCCGCCTGCAGAAGGTCGCTCACAAAGCTCCTGCCGCCGGCGCCTGTGCTCCCCAATGTCAGCCCGTACAGGAGCGCCGCAAGGATGAGTCCGATGGAATAGTCCCAGTAAAACATGGGGAACGGCCAGTCCTTTGCGGAGATCTTGGACGTATTGGCCCAGGAACCCCAGCAGAGCATGGTGATGACGCAAAAAGCGACGGCAACAGGGTATTCACTTATAATGTACATGTCGTGGCTCCGTTAGTTGCGGGGAGGGGGGGGTGACATCGTCGATACGGCGCCCCGCAGTTCACCGCCGGTCCATCGTAGCGTAGAAATCGCGCATGATCTTCGCGCTGTCAAAATTCTCCCTGATAACGATCGTGCGGGGATTCCCGGGTTGTTCGACCCAGCGCCCGTCCTGGAACCGCGGCGCATGAATAACGACGGCGTCCGACCAGGAGGGATTCCTGACAATGGCCGCGGCTGCCATGTCGTACAGCGAGCGGGTCTTCTCACTCACGTGCTCGAACAGATCGACGGAATAGTCTCCAAAACACACGAATTCCCCTCCGTGTCTCCCTGTTACGCCCTGCGCGATGCGGGGCCCTTTTCCTTTTACCCGCGCGCGAATTTCGTCCACGGAAGCCTGGACGGCGGCGGTGCCCGTTGACGCGCCGTAGCGGACCGTGGCGATTTCCATCGGGACGTCGAGCCCGAGACAGTAGTTGACAGCCGCCGTATCGTTCTCGAAGTTGTATTCGCCCGGATCGGGGTAGTTGCTCCCGAGCCAGACGATCCGGATCCTCTTCCCGATCGCGGGTTCTCTGGCAAGGGCGAGGCTGACGTTCGTCAGCTTCCCGATCGCCAGGATCACCAGCGTGCGGCTGTCGCGGGCTTCGGCCCGCTCAATGATGAAATCCACCGCCCGTGACCCGTCGAACGACGGCCTGTCCAGGTTCCCCTGTATCCCCCTGAAGTCGCCCGTCGCTCCTTCGTATACGCTCACGCCCGGCGAGCGGCCGCAGAGCTTTACCACCCTTTCAGCTTCATCGGCGTGATCCCGGATGGACCCTCCTCCGAACGTCTTGTTGACGGTAATCCCCTCGACGTCGAACGTGCCCGGGTTGAGCAGGACGTAGGCGATTGCGTGCTGGTCGTCCAGCTCGTTGTTGGCGTCGGAGTCGATAATGATTCTCGTTCGTTCTCCCCCGCCGGGGGCTCCGGCGCTCTCCTGCGGCGCGCGCATAGAGAGGACGCACATCGTGAGGATGAAGATTGCCGAGGGATTCATTGCGGTGGTCTCCGGGTGTGAAGAGGTAATCGGCATGCTCCGGGGTCGCGGAGACTACACCTCCGGTTCCCATCCCTTTTCGTATTCCCGCTGCCAGAGTCCCATGGCGGCGGGATCGCCCGTGATGCGGCCGTCCCCGTCGTTCAGGGCGAGCGACCGGCCGGTCTTCCAGGCGATATTGGATAGCTGCAGCATCGTGACGCTGACGTTTCCCTGTGCGATGGGAGCGTGCAGGGGTTCGCCGTTTCTTATCGCATCAAAGAAATTGCGAAAATGGCCGTCCGTCATCGCATCGGCGCTTACGAGATCCTGGCTGCTGCTTTTGTTCCCGGCTTTGAACTCGTCAATCTTCCGGTCATCAAGCGAATAGACTTCGTACCCGTCGCGGTCGATAAGGACGGTGCCCCCGGTTCCGTGAATCGTGGATCCGCGGCTTCTCCCGTAATACTCCTTCCCCTGACAGCTCATCCCTTCCCAGGTGATCATCTTCCCGTCGTATTCGAAGCTCGTGACGAGCGTGTCATAAAACTCCCAGTCGTCTCTGAAATGGTAGCGTCCGCCGGAAGCGGTCACCTTTGCCGGAAGATCCACGCCCAGCGCCCACCGGCACACGTCCACCTCGTGCGTACCGTTGTTGAGCGTCTCCCCCGTTCCCCAGCGCCAGAACCAGTGCCAGTTGTACGGATGGACGTTGTCCCTGTAGGGGAGACGGGGGGCGGGCCCCTGCCAGAGGTCCCAGTCGAGATACCCGGGGACCGGAACCTGTCTTCCCGTGCCGATGGACTTCCGGGTGTTGCAGTACCACGACTTGCCGAAATAGGGCCTGCCGATAAGCCCTTCGTGGATTTTCTTCACGATCTCGATCGTATGGGGGGACGAGCGCTGCTGCGTCCCCAGCTGAACGAGTCTCCCGTATTTCTTCTGCGCCCGGACGAGGAGTTCCCCTTCATGCGGATTGTGGCTGCACGGCTTTTCGACGTACACGTGTTTTCCCGCTTTCAGCGCCAGAATGGCCATCGGGGCATGCCAGTGCTCCGGCGTCGCGATCGTGACGGCGTCAACATCCGGCGAATCCAGTATCTTTCTAAAGTCCTTTTCCTTCGACGGGCTCCCCCCGGTCTTCGCTTTCACCGCATCGGCGAATCTGTCAAGTTCCCTGCTGTCGACGTCGCATACATGGGACACGACCGCACCGGCGTATGCATGGATTGACTCCAGGTGCGCGTACGCCCGGCCGTGCAGCCCTATGACGGCGCAGTGTATCCTCCCGTTGGCGCCGATGATCCTTGCATAACTCGAGGCGTTCATTCCGACGATCGCCGCCGCCGTCCCGGCGCCGACCTCTTTCAGAAAATCGCGACGCGTAGCCATGGAACCCTCCCGTTCGTCATACGATCACATGCCTGCGAGGACGCCGCGCAGATATCCGGCGGATTCGGCGACCCCTGCAAGGGGATCGTTCTCGTCCTTTTCGTATTCAATATGAAGCGTCCCGGAATAGCCGAGCCGGCGCAGCGTGCCGAGAAGCCGGGGGATTTCGATAACGCCGCGGCCGATTTCGACGGTTGCCCCTGCGGCATCCGCGGTGCTCACGTCCTTGACATGAAGATCGAAGACCCTGTCGAAATAGCGCTCGATTTCTGCGGACGGATCGAGTCCCAGGCGCTGCGTGTGCCCGCAGTCGACACAGAGCCCCATGCGCCGGTCCATGTTCGCGATGAGCGTGTAGATGCTCTGCGGTGAAGGATACCGCGTATCGGTCGGTCCGTGATTATGGATGGCGAGCGAGATGCCGGTCTCTTTCACGGCCTTTTCGGCTGCAGGAAGAAGAGATTCGTCGGGGGCTCCCACAAGGAACTTTACTCCCGCGGCTTTCGCGTAGGAAAAGGCGCGCCTGACTTCCTGCTCGGTCGTCATGTACACCACTCCGCACGTCGTGAGCTTCACCCCGGCATCATTCAGCTTGGCAACCGCTCCGGCAATCTCAGCGTCCGTCGACGTCAACGGCAGGTGCACGTCTTTCAGGGCCAGCCGTTCGATCCCGAGCCGTTTCGTCATCGCGATCGTCTGATCGAGCGTGAACGCCCGGAACGAATACGACGCGATTCCCAGGGCGAAGGGATAGGTGCGTCGATCCCTTTCCCCGGGCAGGCTCCGTGCCCGCGCGCCCTGCCGGGGAAGGGCAACGGCGGCCGAGGCAAGCCCGGCGATTCTGAGGAAATTTCGGCGCGAGAAGGTGGCCATCGGTGTGTCCTCCGGAAAATGCGCGCGTGCACTCACAGCGTGCGGATTTTGATGTTTCTGAACGACACTTTGTCACCGTGGTCCTGGAGGAGCAGGTGCCCTGCCGGCGCTTCCCCGAATCCCTTCATTTCTTTGAATTTGCTCACCGCCTTATGCGCAAGGAATTCCTCCCCGCCCCGCTCGTATGTCAGAACCATTTTCCCGTTGAGCCAGTGTTCCACATGCTTTCCCCGCACCACGATCCTCGCATGATTCCACTGGCCGATCGGGAAGACGCTCTTGTTCGTCGCCGGAAAGAGGTCGTACAGCGAGGCGAGCGTTCTGTTCCCGTTGATCCCCAGCTTTGCATCGGGATGCCGCTCATCATCGAGGAGCTGATACTCGAGCCCTTTGGCGGAGCCCGGTGTTCTTGGGAGCTCTTCCATGACGAAATACTTGATGCCGCTGTTGGCCCCCTCCGTCAGCTTGAAATCCACAAGAAGTTCGAAGCTTCCGAACGTCTTGATGGTCACGATATCGCCGCCGAATGCCGCCTCCTTGCCGCCGGACGCCTCGACGGTCAGGACGCCGTCCTTCACCTCCCACCCCCTTGCGGGGAGCGAATCGAGATACGCGCCGCGCCAGCCGTTCATCGTGACCCCGTCGAAAAGGAGCGTCCACCCCTCCTCCTTTTCCTTCGGGCTCAGCGAATTGGGCGCCGGGCCGGCGTCGCCTCCCTGCCGGCCCGTCGATGCGGCGGACGACGCCGGCAGCATCGGGAGGACCATACCCATGACGATGATGAAAAGAAGGTTCGATGATTTCATTTGAGTCCTCCTGGAGTTGCCGTTTCCGAATTCGCCCGGTGGAATGGAGTGCCGGAAAACCGTGTCGATCGCGGGCTCGGGGAAGGGATAGCCGGGAACCCGGAAATGAACTTGCTCAAACCTACTGAATCGGACCGAGAGAGGCAATACGGGGGCCCGAAAATCCTGCGGGCGGGCGGGGCGGGGAGTTGCAAACGAGACCTCTGATGAGTATATACATTCCTGCGGCGCGCACAATGTCAATGCTCATATCATAACGGAGACAGGCATGCCTGAAGAGATGGAAGTACCGACCGAACACCTTCACGAGGAGATGGAACACGCCGCCCACCACAGCGGCGAAACGTGGATTCTCTTTGTGGCGTTGAGTTCCGCGCTGCTCGCAGTTCTCGCGGCCGCCTGCTCGTTACTCGCAGGGCACCGCGCCAACGAGGCGATGATCGAACAGATACAGGCCTCCGACCAATGGGCGTACTACCAGGCCAAAGGAGTCAAATCGGCTGTGCTTGAAAGCAAAATGGAACTGCTCCGCACGCTGGGGAAAGAGCCGGACGCGAAGGACGATGAGAAAGTCACAGAGTACAAGAATCAGCAGAAGGAAATCGAAGAAAAGGCCCGCGAGAAGGAGAATTCCTCGGCGCTGAATCTCGCGTCGCACCAGGTCCTTGCAAAGGCCGTCACGGTCTTCCAGATCGCGATCGCTCTTGGCGCTATTTCCGCGCTGACAAAAAGGAAATGGCTCTGGTTTGTCAGCCTAGCGCTCGGCGCCGCGGGGACGGTCTTTTTCCTTCAGGGAGTCCTCTGAGAGTGGGGGGACAGAGCACGGTAGAAGGACCTGCGGGGCTCATCGCGGAGGTAGCCCTGAGGAATACGGCGGTGAAAACCCGCGTCGGGGCACGCGGGGAGGAACATAACAATGCCCGGAAAAGCTCAATTCCGGGCACCTGACGGGGCCGTTCCGGGCTCCCGTGTTTTCGCAACCCTGGAGACTCACACTCCCTTCGGCTGCCCCTCCCCTCCGAGCGATTTGAGTATGTCGCTCAGGTCGTGCAGCTCACCCTGGACGTCCCTGAGTCCGCACGCAATCAGGTGACGCTGCTCATCCGTAAGCGACGCAGAGCCAACCGCCTGCGCTGCCACCCCGACCGACTCCGCAACGCGTTCGACTTCTGCGCGCCTGAACCGAAGCGCTTCCTGGATTCCTTCTGATGATTCTCTCATGACAGCTTCTCCGTCGATGGACCTTCGTATGTTGGGCGAACAAGGGATTCAGCCTTAGAAATGATGACGTGATTCCCGAGCTCCCTTTGTTCTTAAGACTACGATAATATTTTACCTAATAAAAGTCAAGCCCCGGAGGCTTTCATAGGGCGTTTTTTGGGGAAATCTTGTTCCACGTTCTCTCGCGGGCCCCTTCTGCGATGCGTTGAAGGGGCCGTTTTTTTACCATCGGGACGAAAGCGCACCGCATGGATCATCAGGATCCAGCAGTAATGCGCACCGGAGAATGCGGGCGCTCCCGCTCCTCCAGGAAGTGATGCTCGTGCCGGGGGCGGCGGCGTTCGTTCCAATCGTGCCCCCCTGCTTCCGCCCCCTGTTCTGAAGACATACCTCTCAGGCATCGGATTCTCGTTCAGCGTCGAAAAAGGGAACGAGTTGTATTTGCCCGACGGAGTGATCTTAACGGCCGTTTTGACAGCGTTCAGGAGGCAACAACCCACAATTGTGAGCAATGCACCGCCCCCCTGAGGAGGATTCCGATAAATATCGCGCAGGTAACCAGTTTTTCCATGGAAGGGAGTGGCCAAATTTCAAGATTTTCGACTAATTTGAGTTTTTGTATCAATTTTCGCAAAATATTTCAGATATTATCGGCAGATCACACCTAAATATTAGATTTTGTGAGAGCAATCATGACCCTAACGTGATGTACGTCAAAAATCTGTCAATTGGGGCTTGACTTCAGACACGTTCGATACTATCTTGGACACGTCACAAGAGACGTGTTCCCCCCTAGTGAAGTGATAACTTCCTAGACACTCTCTCTCAAGAAAGGCGACGGAGATTTTCTCAGCCGCCAGGCAGAAAAAAAAGGAGAGAAGTCATGGGGAACACAACAGTTCTTACAATCGGCCTCGCCGTACTGCTCGGCCTCTTTTCGCTGGCTGCCAACGGTCTCATCAACGACAACCAGGCGCTGAGCGATCAGAGCGAATACTACATCACGGCGTTCTCTCTTGCCCAGTCGATAATCGACGAAGCAAAGACCAAGGCGTTCGACCAGGTCACCATCACCTCCCCGGTGACGTCCCCCCTTTCTCTTACCGCCCCGACTTTGCTCGGGCCGGATGCGGGCGAAGCGATCCCTGCACCGGACAGCTCGTCTCTCCGCGTATACAAGTCGACGAAGCTTTTCAACGACGTCGACGACTACAACGGTTATGTCCGTCTTGTCAATTCCCCCAGGGCGAACGGGTACCGGCTCAGCGTCACCGTCTGCTATGCGAGCCCGACATGCCCCGACTCGATACTGGCGACCCAGAGCTACTGCAAGCGGATGGTGGTAACGGTGACAAGCCCGTACCTTCCACAGCCGATGTCGATGGAATACGGTTTCATATACTGACCAGGGAAAGGAGAACAGACCATGCGCACGATAATGGAAGAAGCCGGAGGAATCATCATCGGGGGAGTAATCTTCCTCACCCTGATCACGCTGTTTTCGAGGATCGGGGATACCGCCCGGGCACAGTCGTTCAAGGACGCCGCGCAGGAGAGCACGACGAATGCGAGCGACATCATGGAACGCGAATTCCGGTTGATCGGGTACGGGTACACCGATACCACGTATATCCTGAAAGCCGATTCGGCTTCGATAACGTTCAGGGCTGACCTGAACGACGACGGGATCGTGGACACAGTCGCGTACGGCCTCTCCGCCGTCGTCTACGCCGGGCAGAACACCACTGCACCGCGGATACTGCAGCGCACGCCGGGACACGGGCTAGCGGCGCCCGTCGCCACCGGGATCACAAAATTCGCTCTCGATTATTTCGACAGGTCGGGGAATCCGACGACCACGATCGCAAATATCAGGTCGATCAGAATGTCCATGATCAGCCTGGCGGACGCAGATATTGACAGCACGCATCCCGGAGTGTACTGGGAGCGAACAATTAAACCAAAAAACATGAGGTGATGTATGAATCCGAGGGCGTTGGTTATAATGATCGCCGGCCTGATGATGATTTCCATCAAGGTCTTCACACAGCTCGCCGGCTCGAGCCAGAACATTTCGGCGAACGTCGACAACACGTATCTCCGGGAGGATGCCCGGAATATCGCGGAGACCGGCGTCGGCATCGGCATCCGCAAAATCGCCAACAATCCGGCGTGGCGGGACGGCATCCCGTCGATGAACCTCTTCGACGGGGTTGCATCAGTGACCGTCCAGGACACGATGTACAAGGGCTTTTCCTGCGTGAAGGTGCAGTGCACGGGGACGATCATGGCAGGGACGCCCGAGCAGCACATCGAGACGGCCGTCGCCTATCTGTACGGCGACACGATCCCCACAGCGCTTCAGGGAGCCCTCGTGGTGAATCACGACGTCAGCCAGAAAGGGTCGTTCACTGTTGATGGCCGCGACCATGATGACAACGATAACGTCCTCTCCAGGACGGGTGTGCTTGGAATCTGGACTGTGGGGAACGTGCAGTCTGACGATGACCACCAGGTCCTCGGAACAAACCAGGAAACAGGGGACGACAACAGTCACCACGTCGATACCGCCGTGGTGGTAAGGAACGGCTCATATTCCGATGACGGCGAAGATGACGGCGGAGATGACGGGGAAGAAGGCGGGTCGGGCGGCGGGTCGGGAAGCGGGAACAAGCCGTTCCCGAGTTCGCCGGATTCGATCATGAGCACGTGCGGCGAGCATTTTTCGGAAGGGACGCTGAAATCGATCGCGCAGAGCCATGCGAACGGGAGCCAGTACGTCACGGATCCGACGAAGCTGACGTACCCCCTCCAGGGGATCACCTATGTCGAGCTCCCTGCAGGCGGGACATGGCAGCCGACGAACATGTCAGGGTGCGGGACGCTCATCGTGCATAACGGCACGCACGACGCCTGTATGCAAAACGCCGCCGGCGGGACATTCAAGGGTATCGTCATGTGCGATGAAATCAACAAGATCAACTGCGAAATCGACGGGACCGTCTTCGACATGGGTTCGAAGAACGATGATCCGGCGGACGGCACCGGGAAGATCCTCTTCAACAGGGGTGAGTGCCGGACCTCGACCGGGCAGGTCGCGCGGGGGATGAATTCGAACGGATCGTCGTTCTCCGCAATAGCCTGGAAGTAGGCGGAGGAGAGACCAGGTGGCGTGTGATTGAGGCTCGCGGCGAAATGCCGCGAGCCTTGTTTTTTTTGCCATGCCCCGGAGAAAAGGGGACGCCCGCAATGAGAAAGAGATTGCGGGCATTCGATTTTTGCATCCCTCCTTTGAGTTAGACAAAACCTCTTCCATGCAGGGGGATTCGGCAATCGGCGTGATCCGGTACCTGTGCTGGTCCGGGGCGATTTCCGGCTTACCAAAGGTTTCATTATCTTATGCCGACTTCCAGAACCCCTGATAGAGGGTCACTTTCCATTCCGAAGACCATTATCCCAAAGACCTGGAGTAACGATGACGACGACAAGAACAACAGCGTTCATTACGGCCGTCCTCCTTGCCACGTGCGACCCTGTGCATGAAGCGAAGGCTTCGATAGTATCCTCCGCCAGGGATGCTGACGGGATGACGTTTACGCTGGACAGGGGGAAGATGAAAGTGAAGATCTGCAGAGAGGATATCGTGGAAGTGCTGTACACGACATTGCGGGACATCCCTTCCCGGACTTCACTCGTCGTCGTTAACGCATGGGCGAAGACACCTTCCTTTCAGGTAGCGGAACGTCCGGAAGAATTCGTCATCTCCACGAACCGCCTGAAGATCAGCGTAAACAGGGTCACCAATGCAATCACCTACACCGATCTCAACGACGAAACGGTTCTTGCCGAGGACGGCGCTCAGGGAAAGGTCATGCGCTCGGATACCGTCGCCGGCATCGTCACCCACGCGTGCGAAACGGAATTTGCCTCACCGGTGAACGAAGGGCTGTTCGGCCTCGGATGCCATCCCGAAGACAGGGGCGCCATGAATTACAAAGGGCGCAACCAGGATATGGCCATACGGTACATGACCGGCGCCATCCCGGTTCTGCTTTCCACACGGGGGTTCGGACTCATGTGGGACAATTACTCGGCATCCAATTTTTTCGGCGCAGAGGAGGAAAATACAAAGTTCAAGTACGTTTCGGAGAGCGGCGATTGCGTCGACTATTATTTCTTCTACGGACCGGAGTTTGATCACATCATCGCACTGTACCGGACCGCGACCGGGGAGGCGCCGATGTTTCCGAAGTGGGCGTTCGGACTTTTCCAGTCGCAGGACCGGTACAAGAGCCAGGCGGAAGTGTTGTCGGTGAAAGACGGCTACCGGAAGGGACGAATCCCCCTTGACTGCGTCGTACAGGACTGGTTCTACTGGGAGCCCGATCTCATCGGCTCGCATGTGATGTGGCCCGCACGGTATCCCGATCCGCAGGGGATGGTCGACGATCTGCACCGGGCACACCTCCATGCCATGATATCCATCTGGCCCGTGCTCGCAACGGGGACGGGGAACTACGCAGCGATGTCGAAGGCGGGTTATCTGACGTCGATCACGTGGGACAACGTTATGACCCATACGTTCGACAGCTACTACGACGCCCACAACCCGAAAGCCCGAGATATGTACTGGCAGCAGGCACGGGACAGCCTCATCGCACGCGATGGATGGGATGCGTGGTGGGTGGACCAGTGCGAACCGGACAACGGCGCCCTCCTTGACGCGCGGAGGCGGAGCACGTTTGCCACCGGCAGGGGGATTGACTTCTTCAATACGTTCTCGCTGATGCACTCGACGGGCCTGTACGGGAACTGGCGGGCTGACATCCCCGGTAAGCGCGCGTTTTTTCTCATCCGGCAGGCATTCGCCGGACAACAGCGGAACGCCGCGACACTCTGGTCTTCCGACATTACCTGTACGTTCGACGCGTATACGGTTCAAATTCCCCAGGGGATCAACGCCTGTGCATCCGGCATTCCGTACTGGACATCCGATATCGGAGGGTATCACCTGAACTGGAATGCTCCGGATTGGTCGGCGCCGCTCAACAGGGAGCTTTTTACCAGGTGGTTCCAGTTCGGGGCCTTCTGTCCCGTATTCAGAATCCACGGAAAAGGCGAACGGGCGCTGTTTTCGGAGAACTGGGACGCAAACACAAAAGCGATTCTGCTGAAGTATGATAACCTGCGTTACCGGCTCATGCCGTACATCTATTCCCTTTCGCGGAAGGTGACCGCCGAGTCGTACACGATGATGCGCGCGCTGGCGTTTGATTTCAGGACCGACGAGTCTGTCAGGAACATCCCCGATCAGTACATGTTCGGCCCGGCATTTCTTGTCAACCCGGTGACCAGGCCGGCGGACACGAGCAGGGGTCTCCGGCCTCCGGAGAATTCGAGGCGGGTATATCTCCCCCGGGGGGCCGGCTGGTTCGACTTCTGGAACGGCAGCCAGCTGACGGGCGGCCAAACGATCTCCTCCCCCGCTCCCATCGAAACCCTTCCCCTGTACATCAGAGCCGGATCAATCGTCCCCATGGGTCCGGTTCTCCAGTATGCCACCGAAAAGCCCGCCGACCCGATCGAGCTGCGGGTGTATCCGGGAGCCGACGGTGAGTTTACGCTGTACGACGATGAAAACGACAATTACCACTATGAACAGGGGGCATTCGCGACGATCCCGATCAGGTGGGACGACCAGGCGAACACGCTCACGATCGGCGACCGTCGGGGAGAATTCCCCGGCATGCTCAACGAGAGAACGTTCCACATCGTATGGGTGGGAGCGGGTCACGGCACCGGAGCCTCCGAAGAGATGCATCCGGACGCGGCCGTATCGTACCACGGGACGGCAATTGCAGTCAAGAGGAGCCCGCAAAGACATTGACCAGGCATCAACCAGCGTGCGGAACGCGCTGCGCATATTGCCGGCGTCTTCGTGGGGGGAGTCAGTGTCCCCTTCGGGGCGTTCCGAAGACACGCGTTCAGTATTAGACGGAATCGGGGCTCGAACAACCGCTCACATAAGAACAGAAAAACCCCTCCAATGAAAAATCACGCGTTTTGCAGCGCGCTCTTCTTTACATTTCACCTGCTCCTTCAGTTCCATGCCCGGGGGACGCAGATTACCCCCATCAAAAACGGCGTTCTGCTGAATGCCGGGACGCTCCGGGTAAAGGCTCAATTCTACGCAGGAGAAATAGTCCGGGTCACGAAATGGATCCCGGGAGGATCTGCCGGCGGGAGGAGTCTTTCCGTCATCGAAGAGAGCATACCCGATCTCGGAATCACACTGGAACAATCCGGCGACACAGTTCTTCTGCACTCACGGAAGATTACCGCGAGAATTTCGACGGCGGACGGAAACGTCGAAATCCTGGGCGCCGGCAACAGCATGCTGCTCCGGGAAAAAGGGACGCCATCGTTCACGCCGGTCGCCTATTATTCGGATTCCGGGTTCACCGTTCAGCAGCGATTTCAACTCGATCCCGGGGAAGCCGTATACGGTCTCGGCGAGCAGGAGCACGGGTACATGAATTTCAGGGGGAGGAGGGTCGTCCTGGCACAGGCCAATGTCGGCGCGGCCAACCCGTTCCTGGTGTCGACGAAGGGGTATGGGATCTTCTGGGACAACTATTCGTTGACGGTCTTTGACGACAGCGCCGGAGGTGCATCCTTCCGGTCCGACATCGCCGATAACATCACCTACTACGTTGTGACCGGGAAGGATATGGACGGGGTGATCTCCGGGTATCGCACGCTGACGGGGAAAGCACCCCTGTACGGCAAGTGGGCGTACGGCTACTGGCAGAGCAAGGAGCATTACCGGACGCAGGATGAGGTCCTGAGCGTCGCAAAGAACTACCGCGCGCTCGGGATGCCGATTGACAACATCATACAGGACTGGGACTACTGGAACGGCGCGCGGAACTGGAGCGGCATGTTCTTCGACAGCACCATCTTCCCGCACCCCGTGGAGATGTGTAAAGAGCTCCACAGGATGAATTTCCACATCATCATCTCCATCTGGCCCGCGCTCGGGCCCGCGACGCGGATCTACGCCGACATGGACAAGCGCGGATTTCTCTATCCGACCGTCGGGTGGGGCGGGTTCAAATACTACGATGCATACAACCCGGCGGCGAACAGGCTGTACTGGCGGTATCTAAAAAAGGGGATCTACGCGAAAGGGCTCGACGGATGGTGGATCGATTCGACGGAACCGGACGTGGTAAACGCGAACACGGAGGAATCGAGCGAGTACGAGCTGAAGAAGATGGGGCGGAACCACCTTGGTTCCTGGGCCCGGTACCTCAATGCCTACTCGCTCGTGATGACCGGCGCGCTCTACAGGGACTGGAGAGAGGCGACATCCGGCCGTCGGCCGTACATCCTCACCAGGTCGACGTTTGCGGGGCAGCAGCGCAATGCGGCCACGACGTGGTCGGGGGATATCGGCGCAAGCTGGGCCATCTACCGCCAGCAGATTGCCGCCGGGTTAAATCACTGCATGTCCGGCATCCCCTACTGGACGTTCGATATCGGCGGGTTCGTTCTCGGATCGTACGGCGGCGTGTTCATACACGGAGGAAAGGATCCCGCCTACCAGGAGCTGTATGCGCGCATGTTTCAGTTCGGCGCATTCTGCCCGATTTTCCGTTCGCACGGTTCGGAGGCGCCGCGCGAGATGTGGGAGATGGGGGAATTCACGCAGCCCCTCCTGAAGGCCGATAATCTCCGCTACCGGCTCATGCCGTACATCTATTCCGTGGCGTGGATGGTGACGTCCGGCGGCTACACGATGATGCGAGCGCTCCCGATGGATTTCGCCGGCGACGAACGGACGCGGTCGATCGACGATCAGTTCATGTTCGGCCCGTCGATCATGGTCTGCCCGGTCACGGAGTACATGTATCACCGGCCGCCGGAACCGACGGTCCTCATCGGTCCGGCATACTTCAGAACGCCCGACGGCAAGCCGGGGCTTCTTGCGACGTACTACAGAGACCCGGCCCGGTCATCGCCGGGGAGGGAACAGATCGACCCCGACGTTGATTTTACATGGTACACAGGGCGACCGGAGTACCTGACAGATTCCGCGTACGCTGCGACATGGCGGGGAAAGCTCGTGCCGGCAGAATCCGGCAAACACCAGTTCCACCTGATAAGCTACGACGCGAAGCGCATCATCCTGGACGGCGACACGCTCCGGATGGCGTATTCAAGCGTCGAGCAGTACACGGTGCCGGTGGACCTCGTACAGGGGAAACAGTACGATTTCGTTCTCGAGACGGAGAACAGATCGACGGGAGCTGCAAAAATGCGTCTATTCTGGAAGACGCCGGGAATCTTCGCCGCGGAGGAGCGGCACCAGGAGCGGGAAAAAGTCCGGAAGGTCTATCTTCCGGCGGGTGCATCCTGGCAGGACTTCTGGACGGGGCGGAGATTTCACGGCGATACGACGTTAATCGCCGACGCCCCCATCGACAGAATCCCCCTGTTGATAAAGGCGGGTTCCATCATCCCGCTGGGGCCGTTTCTCCAGTATACAACCGAAAGAGCACCGGACCCGCTTGAAGTGAGAATCTATCCCGGAGCCGACGGTCAATTTACGCTGTACGAGGATGAGAACGACAATGAGAACTACGAAAAGGGGGTCTACGCCACGGTCACATTTGAATGGAATGACGGCCGCAGGACATTGACGATCTCTGACCGGCACGGGAGGTTTCCGGGTATGCTGAAGACGAGGAGGTTCAATGTTGTCATTGTCGGGGAGGAGCACGGCAATGGAATAGAGATCTGCCCTCACCCGGACCGGACGGTAACGTACTCGGGTACGAGGTTGAACATCACCCTGTAGAAAGACACTCACCGGCAGGCAGTGTGGCACAGTCATGTCCGGAGCGCCCGGAAACATACGTATCCAATTTGACGGGGCAACATGATGCCCCTGGCGGACTTTGACTGACAAGCGTCGTCACCGATGCCTATCCACAAACATCAGGGTTGGGATATGTCGACAAACAGAGAAAGGAGCCTGATCGCGTCATACCTGGCGATGAGAAGGCTCATCGGCGTTCTGGGGATATCGCTCCCGTTTATCGTCATCGTCGGGGGGTTCACACAGTGGGAACCCGGACTCCAGGGTTCCATAAGCGGTTATTACTACACCAATATGCGCGATTTGTTCGTCGGCATCATGTGCGGCGTCGCCCTGTTTTTGATTTCCTACAGGGGATACGAGCAGATTGATGACATCGTCGCGAACATCAGCGGCCTGTTTGCTCTCGGAATCGTGTTCTTCCCCACTTCGATGTTTTCGGGCAAGCCGGTGAGAGTCGGAATGTTCATGATCCCCGACAATATCTCCGAGAACATCCATCTGACGTTCGGCGCGTTGTTTTTTCTCGCCCTGTCATTTAACTCGCTGTTCCTCTTTACGCGGCGTCACCCGGGCGTGATGGGGAGGGAAAAGAAACGGAGGAACGTGATCTATCGCTGGTGCGGGATAGTCATGATATTCTCGCTGGTGTGCATTACGATATATACGCTCTTCTTCCGTGGGACATTCATCGCGGCGATAGACCCGGTGTTGATACTCGAGTCGGTCGCGCTCCTTGCTTTCGGCGTTTCGTGGCTTGTAAAAGGGAACACCCTTTTCAGGGACAGAAGAGGTTAGGATCAGGACGGTCTTCGCTCCGGCATCCGGGGACGCCGGCATCGATCGGCTGATCCGGGAACCGACTGGAGGGCGGGAATGCGAAGCCACCGGGCACAGGAAGGGGGAGACGAGGACGATCTCCCCGGCCGGCTCAAACACGTTTACTGAAGAGCCTTCAATATTTCTTCGGTCTTTTTCACCAGGCCGATGCGGGGAAAGATCTTCGATATCGTCGCGACGTGTTCTTCAGCCGAAAGAGCGGACATTGCATCCTCGGCGAACACCTGATGATAACCGTATTCAAACGCGAAGCGGGCGGTGCTCTCGACGCCGATATTCGTGGATATACCGCACAACACCATCGTTGTAATCCCTCTTCTTCTGAATTCCAGATCAAGCTCGGTTCCATAGAAGGCGCCCCACTGACGTTTCGTGATCACAAAATCCCCCTCCTGCGGGCCCATTTCGGGGACGATTTCGGCCCAGTCCGGAGGAAGAATCTGCACGGGCATAGGCGAATCGGCGATGGGACGCAGGGCGTCTTTTCCGTCAGGAGACCTGCTTACGCGCACAAGAAATACCGGGATGCCGCACTTCCTGCATGCGTCGGCTATCGCCGCCGCGTTCATTACTACTGTACCGGAAGCATAAGGGGCGGTTGACCTCCTTACGATCCCCCTCTGAAGATCGATGGAGACAAATGCCGTTATGGACCTGTCAATACGAAACTCGCCCGTAAACCTATCCTCCAATTCCCCGCAGATTCAGCTGATGATATTCGACATACCCCGGAGTCCGTTCACATTCCCCTTCATGTCGGTGAACGCGCGGGCCCTCAGCGCCCCGGAGGTCGCGTGTCGGCGGACCGGACCCGGCGCGCGACCTGGTGCATAACAGGTACAAATCCCTCCCCGGTGTCGTTGAGCACCTCCAGCCTGACGTTTTCTCCCTCCCTGTACCAGCGCACCTGCTGATCGAAGGCCTTTCCGGGCGCCGGGATACGCGCTGCAAGCACAAGCGTATCCCCCGCAAAGGACCCCCGGTACTGGGGGTGGTCGCCGAAGTTGTTGTACATCGAGAGCACGTACTCCCTGTCATGCCGGTCGTAGCCGAGAAGCCCATACCCCTTGTACGCGCCGAGCACGGAGTTCACGCTTCGTTCATCGACAAAGAGAAACATCGAATCGAGCGCCCAGGAGATCTCCGAGGTCCCCTTCCCCACGGATTCCTGCTTCATCATCCGGCCGGGAAGAATATGGACCTCGGTGGCGAAGCTTCCCACGAGGAACCCGAGTCGTTCGCGCGGGTTTTCTGCCGTCGTGTGTGCAGGCGAACTGACCGCGGGGTGCTCCTGCCCCGTCGCGATACCGATTGCGCAGAGAATCAATGCAAACGGCAAGAGGTTCTTCATGCCGGGCTCCAATGTGTGTGTCAGGTCTGACATATGCGGGGAGGCAATGTAAGGGAATCCATGCTGGAATTCCAGCCCGCGGTCGTCTCCGGGATTAGCTCCTCTTTCATCCCTTCGATGGAAACATCCCCGCTCAAATATTGGTACCTATGATCATGCCGTGTACACCGTCACGCACCGTTTGAGTCTTGAAGAAAGGGATACCACGATGAGTCCGGGAAAAATCCTCGCGGGAGCACTGATTGCAATGGGGACGGGAGCGATCCTCGGGGTCCTTTTTGCTCCGGAGAAGGGATCAACGACCAGGAAAAGGCTTGCGGAAAAGGGATTTCGGTTTGCCGAGGACGTGAAGTCGACGGCCCGGGATTACGGGGAAGGGCTCGGCGAGCGCATCGAAAGCGCGAAGGAGATTGCGGCCGGCCTCACCGACATAGTAAAACACGCGGCGGACGCGGCCGGCAAGATGTAAATGCCTAAGCCCGGACCAGAGGATATTGCCGGAGAGAGACCTCAACGAATTCTCACCCGGATGCTCCTGAGGGTCTCATCACTGGCGCTCTTCACTTTCCGCTTCTTCAAGGAAGTGGTGCAGCCCCCGTATGAAATCGGAGAACTCGCCACACAGTCATTCCTGATCGGGTACAAGTCTCTCCCCCTCATCGGCACCACCGGGTTCATCATCGGGCTCGTCCTTACAATTCAGTCGCGACCCACACTTGCGAAGTTTGGTGCGGAGTCATGGCTGCCGGCGATGGTCGCGGTGTCAATAATCAGGGAAATAGGGCCGGTCATTACCGCATTGATTTTCGCCGGGAAGGTCGGCTCGGGGATCGGTGCGGAGCTCGCTTCAATGCATGTGACCGAGCAAATCGACGCCATGCAGGTTTCGGGGACAAACCCGTTCAAGTATCTCGTGGTGACGCGGGTGGTGGCTGCAACGCTGATGCTCCCGATCCTCGTCGTGTTTGCTGACGGGATCGGATTGTTCGGATCATTCATCGGCGTAAACCTGAGGGGACACGTAAGCGGCTACCTGTATCTGTCCCAGATATTCCAGAGTCTTGAGTACAAGGATCTCTTTCCGGCGTTCATCAAGACATTCTTCTTCGGGTTTGCCGTCGGCGTGATCGGGAGTTACGAGGGATTCAACTCCAACAAAGGGACCGAAGGAGTCGGGAAAGCGGCGAATTCTGCGGTGGTCTTCGCTTCGCTCATGGTGTTCATCATCGACATGATCGCAGTACAGGTTACGAGCCTCTTTCAGCAATAGGGTCGAAGAATGGCGTCCGGAGGAGGCACACCTTCCAGAGTCCGCGAAATGCAACAGCATCCGACTGTCGTCGTCGGAATGGAACACCTGCGTAAATCGTTCGGGGACAACCACGTGCTCCGGGACATCACCCTGGAGGTCAACAAGGGGGAGAATCTCGTCGTCCTCGGGCAGTCCGGAACGGGGAAATCGGTGCTCATACAATGCATCGTAGGATTGACCGAGCCCGATGACGGCCGTATGTGGATCCTCGGGGAGGATGTCGCGACGCTGGGAGCAAAGGAGCTGCTGGCGCTGCGGAGAAAGATCGGTTTCCTATTTCAGAGCAGTGCGCTGTACGATTCCATGACCGTACGCGATAACCTGGAATTCCCTCTGAGAAGGCAGGGACATCCCCTGGACCGGGACGAGCTGGAATCTCTGGTGGAAGAGGCTTTGAAGAACGTGGGGCTTTCTGACGCAATCGACCTGATGCCATCGGAACTCTCCGGCGGAATGCGGAAGCGGGTAGGGCTTGCCCGGACGTTGATCCTGAAACCGGAAATAATGCTGTACGACGAGCCCACGACGGGATTGGATCCCATCACATCACGGGAAATAAGCGGGCTCATCCTTGACGTACAAAAGACCTACAACACCTCGTCAATCATCATTACGCACGACATCGCATGTGCGAGGCGAACGGCGGACCGTATTGTCGTGATGAAAGAGGGGATTTGCTCCGCGGAAGGATCGTTCGACGAACTCGAACAATCGCCGGATGCATGGGTACGATCGTTTTTCAGTGACCCGGCGGCCATCGTCGCATAACGGACCAATCGAAATGAAGAATGACACAGGGAAGAGAATCCGCCTGGGAGTTTTTGTATCTCTCGGCATTGTCCTGCTCACCGCAGGAGTATATTTTATCGGCGAGCGGCAGGAAATCTTCAGGAGGACGTTCCGGGTGAGCGGCACGTTTACGGACGTCGTCGGGCTCCAGGAGGGGAACAATGTCCGGCTGTCAGGAATAAACGTGGGGACGGTCGACAACATCGGCATCGTCAGCGACACGTCCGTCAGGGTGGAAATCCTTATCGGGGAGAGCACGCGGAAGTTCATCAGGAAGGACGCCCGGGCAAGCATCGGTTCGGAGGGGCTCATGGGGAATAAAGTCCTCATCATAAGTCCCGGCACGGGGGGACAGGCGGAGATCGAAAACAACGACACCGTTGAAACCGTCCCGGCGGCGAACATGGACGAGTTGTTGACATCGTTGAAGACGACAATTGACAATGCCTCGGCCATCACGAGCGATTTGTCGAAAATCACCGGCAACATACAGTCGGGACGGGGAACGATCGGAAGATTGTTCATGGACCAGGCCGACGCGAGAAAAGTCGACACCACGCTCATGAACCTGAAGGAAGGGTCCGCCGGATTCAAGTTACTCGTGGAGAAAGCGAGAAAAAGCTGGTTGCTGTGGGGGTTTTGAGAAGCACTGCCGTCCCGGCGCCCCCCGGCCGAACATGGGCTGAATATTCATCCGCACTTTGGGCCTGCATCATCACGGGCGGGCCCCCCCCGACTTCATTATTCCCCTCTGCTCTTCACGTCGGACTTCAGTATATCCAATTCCGCTGTTGCATGCGTTTGCAGATTTGCATATTATCATTACGCCCTGACGGAATTGTGCAGGTCAAGATGAGTATGCAACAGTCCCGCAAGTAGTAGCAGGAGTTCTTCCGGGGCTCTCCACGTCGCCAGCCAACACATCGTTGTCGTCGCCTTCAGCATGCCCCCACGCCGGTCCTTGCGCTGCACGGGGGCGTGACTCTCTCTTTGAAATCATTCATGTACTGGATCAGCAAGTCATTCCATCGGCTGGGACGAGCCAGGCGTCGGACGCTCATTCTCCTCGCGGTACTCGGCCCCGGCATCATCACGATGGTCGCCGATAACGACGCCGGCGGCATCTCGACCTATGCGGTCACCGGATCGCAATACGGATTCAACCTTCTCTGGGTCTTCTTTATACTGATCCCGATGGCCTACTACGTGCAGGAGATGACCGTGCGCCTGGGCGCTGTGACCAAGCGCGGCCACGCGGAGGCGATATTCGATGGATTCGGCCCGTTCTGGGGATGGTTCTCCCTCTTCGATCTCGGGGTCGTGAACCTGCTGACGCTTGTCACGGAGTATATCGGCATGATGGCGGCACTCAGCATATTCGGGGTCCCGCCCGTTCTTACGTTTGTCGTTGTTACGATCATCCTCATGGCGGTCGTGGTGTCCGGGAAATACTGGACGTTCGAAAAACTCACGTTGGCGTTCTGCGTCTTCAATCTGGTCTACATCCCGGCCGCGCTCTGGGCAATGGACACCGGCAACGTTCCCGGCGGGTGGGGGGAAGTCTGGAAGGGATTCTATAGCCCCGAATTTCCCGGGGGAATCACGCCGAATCTCGTGTTCATCGTCATGGCAAATATCGGCACCACCATCACTCCATGGCAGATTTTCTTCCAGCAGAGCGCGGTCGTCGACAAGGGAATGGACATCCACGACATCAAATTCGGCAAGATTGACACTTTCGCCGGTTCGTTTCTCACCGGTGTTGTCGCGATATTCATTATCATTGCGACAGGCGCCGCAATGTTCTTTCATAAACCGCCGATCGCCGTTGAGGACGCGGCGGGAACCGCACAGGCGCTTGTGCCGCTGCTTCCGCACGGCAACGGCGAATGGGCGAAGCGGTTATTTGCGATCGGGCTTTTTGATGCCGGATTCCTGGGCGCCCTCTGCATATCGCTGTCGACGTCGTGGGCCGTCGGCGAAGTCTTCGGGTGGGCACACTCGCTGAACAAGAGCATCAAGGACGCGCCCTGGTTTTACGTCGTGTATCTCGGTTTCCTTGTCACCGCGGGCGCCATTGTTCTCATTCCGGGCGCGCCATTGATCGAGATCACGATGTTCGTCCAGGTTGTCGCCGTTACGCTCCTCCCGGCGGCATTGATGTTCCTGATACTGCTCCTGAACGACCGCCCGCTGATGGGCGACTTTGTCAACACGCGGATGCAGAACATCGCAAACTGGTCGATCATCATATTCGTCATTCTCATGTCGACGCTTTTTGCGGTTTCCGTCCTGTTCCCGGAGATTTTTTCGAAATGAGTCGAGGCGCGACGATGGCACTCTCACAGGATCCACGGCCCGTCAAGAACGGAGAGGCAGAGCCGTTCGAGCTCGTGTATTTTACGCAACTGCAGGGCCGCCGCATCTGCGCGGGCTCGGTCAGGAAGCGGATCGGGAAAGTCACCGACCTCGTCTTTAACGTCGCCGAACCGTTTCCCGTGGCGTCGGGGGTACTCATCTCTCACGGCTGGGGGAAGCCCAATGAATTCATCCCCTGGGAGAAGGTGCTCAAGATAGACGACGATGCCCTGTTTGTGCAGCCCGGGGACGCGCCCTATCCCCCCCTGGTAAAGGGGTCCGGACAAATACTGGCGGACGAAGATCTCATGGGCCGTACCATCTTCGATATGGACGACCGGCGCGTCGAGGTCGTCAATGACATCCACCTCCTCGCCTCCCGGGGGAAGATGCTTCTCGTGCACGTCGATTCGTCGTTCAACGGGTTCCTGAGGAAGTGGGGTCTCGGGAAATTAGGGTGGATCAAAGATCAGCTGATCTCCTGGAAGTATGTGCAGCCCCTGTCAATCGAGGAGGCGACGGCAACGGATGCCGTGAGGCTCTCGGTCGCACGGAAGCAGATCCGGGACCTTCCGGGGGAAGACATCGCCGACGCGCTGGAAGAGCTGAGCGGGCAGGAGCAGACCGCCGTATTCTCGTCGCTCGACTCCGAGAAGGCCGCAGAAGCGCTCGTGCATGCCGAGCCCCGGGCTCAGCGGCAGTTGATTGCGAACCTCAGGAAAGAAAAGGCCCGGACCATTTTGACCGAGCTGTCCGTTCCCCAGCTTGCCGGTCTGTTCTCCGTCCTTCCCCACGACCAGGTGACCTCGCTGATGGAGCTGCTCCCGAAAGAGGAAGCGGCCCGGATCAGGGGCATCACGTCGCAGGAAGATTCGAACGCACGGGCCGCCATGTCAGCAGATTTTATCGCGGTCCAAGGAGGGATGCGTGTCGGGAACCTGCTGGCGGAGATCCGCAACTCGCAAAGGCAGCATGAAAGCATTTCCTACATCTATGTCGTGGGATCCGACGGACAGATCCGGGGGGTGGTGGATCTCCGGGACGTCGTCCTCGCCGGCGACGACACCGCGCTTGAGGCCCTCATGAACTCTTCGGTGGTGTCGATCGAAGGGGATGATTCCCTCGACGACGTTGCCGAGTTGTTCGCCAAATATCACTACCGGATGATCCCCATCGTGGATCCGGAAGACAGGATCCTCGGCGTAATCCACTACAACGACATCATGAAGGGTCTCGTGACCCGGCCAATCGTTTAGGAGCACGTATGGCACGCATTCATATGACCCGCTCAGCCAGGGTCGCGCTCTATTTCCTGCGTATCTACCTGATCCTGCTCCTGGGATTGATCATCGTCAAGTTCATATTCCTTTTTTCGAAACCCGCCTCAAGTTCCCATCCAACCTCGTCCGCTCCACCTCCCATCGGCGCATACCACGGTCCGCCGGCAGATTTTTCCTGACCCTCAGGGTGTCAAGGAGAGACCTGCCGCGCCTTCGGTCGTGGGGCATGAACCGGCAGCCATCGCGCGAGCGCAGGGGCAGGACGACTCCCTCCCCCCGGCCACGACCTGTCGTTATTTCAAAAGCAAGAACCTCTTCGTCGCAACGTAGCTGCCTGCCTGCAGCCGGTAAAAATACACCCCGCTCGGCAGATTGGCTGCGTTAAACTTCACAGAGTGGTTCTCTGCGGTCTGGCGTTCATTCACCAGTGTTGCGACTTCCCTACCAAGCACGTCATATACCTTCAGCACAACCTGGGCGCTGACGGGCAGGTCATAGCTGATGACCGTTGAAGGGTTAAAGGGATTCGGATAGTTCTGGAAAAGCATGAAGTTATCCGGGCCGGGGCGGGACGCCGCGATCGATGTTGTTCCGACGGTGTTCCCGGACTGGAGGAGATGATAAAGATATAAATGGCCCAGGTTTACATACCACACATTCGTCCGGCCGCTGATATAATCAAGATGGGCACGAAGATAGCCCTGATCGACGTCCGTATACAGGACCTGTGGATGCCACATCATGTGGTACACATCTCCTTTGAGCAGAATCGCGTCAAAAAGACCATTCAACGAGCTGAGACTTGTGTCACCTCCACCCCACGACGGTGCTCCGAGCTCCACGGTAGGGAGGAACGGCTCGAAGTGATCGTGAAGAGCGTCCCAGGCCGCCAGAGTGGAATCACCATACACATAGGCCCGCGGCGGCGCTGTGCTGAGATTTGCGTACAGACGGGCATCAAGATAACCGTAGACGCCCAGCAACGAATCGACGACCGGGTCGTAATCTCCGTACGGGGCAATCCACGTATACAGGTACTTTGTCCCGTTCATTGTAAACAAGGGCGGGAACCTGAGAGCGCTCCGAATATCCTGGGCGGACCCGCCGATCTCACTCACCGAAGTATATTGCACCCTGCTGATCATCGTGTCATAAGGAGTGGCAATATGGTTGCGGCTGTGCGAAGCGACCTCTATGTATCCCAGATCCAGTTCGGCCTGGATTCTTGCCCAGGTCGTGTCGGACGTGAACCACGTAATGACCCCACCCGTCAGATAGAGGCCGTGCGAACGAAAAAGATGAATTATAGGAAGTCCCTCTATTGACATCCAGTCCGCCCAGTCGTCGAACGTCGCGGTGACCACCGCCTTGCGATTGTCATAATACGTGCTTATACCGGAATACGAAATCGCGACCGGACCGTTCAGCGAATCGACGATCCTGAGCAGGAGAGAATCACTCGCCCCGGAGAATGCGGCCGATACGTAGGCGCGATTGTTCGGATAATCAAACCGAACAGCTTCGATCGCGTTAAACGTGTCGGCCGAAGTCTTTTCGGCCACCTGTAACCAGGCTGATTCCGAGAGTTGATGCTTCTCCAGCGCTCGAAAGCCGTGCGAACCCGGCGGGATATCGATCTGGTAGGTCATCGGATAGAGGCATCCGAATTGAAGATGCAAAGCGTGATCGATAACGACAACGAGTCCGTTGCTTGATGAAATGGAGGCGGCGAGTCGGGGTCCGTTACCTGCAAGGGCTAATGAAACGAAACACATGCAATGGAATACGAGAATTATCGTCTTCACAATCTTTCATTCTCCGATCTTGGAATTGTCTTGTCGTGGTATGAAGAGAAGCACATCGTTTAGCATCCCGCTCTTAATGAAGAGAGGGGTCATTGGCGTCCGGGCCTCTGATCCTGCTCCGCGCCGGGAATGGGCGGGATAAATTCCATCCCGGAGAACGCACGGAAGATCTGGTTGGTCGAAAACACCACCGCCACGCGCCGCTGGTCCATGTTGTAGGCGAAATCAATTCTGAAGACTCCGTTTCCCAGATTCTTCCCGCTCTCGATCTGGATACCCACACCTGCCGACGAGTGGAATTTCTGACCCCCGAACCCCTCCCCTTCGTGCCAGACGACCCCGGAGTCGAAAAAGTACGATGTCCCGAGCTTGAAGAACCAGACGTCCAGAAGTGAGAACACCCTGTGCTCGAGATTGAACACGAGCATCCTCTCCCCCTCGAATTCGTAGGCGCTGTATCCGCGGAGGCCGGTGAAGGAGCCGAGCGAGAGCTGGCTCGTCGGCGACCAGTGAGACCCGATCGTTGTGGCGACCCTCCCCAGAAGCGTCTGGTCCTGCATGATATGCCAGTAGTGGATCGCGCTCGCGGACACCGTCATTTCATCCGGCACGTTGCCGATCATGTACGAGGTCAGCGAGGCCCTGTAGTTCCCGGAGAGGCTGCTTGCCAGATTGCCGGCCGCCTGGCCGAATACCCGGAAGAAATAATCGACGGACCCCGCGTCCGAAAAATGCAGGTTCCTGCCCGCGGAGACTCCCAGCTGATAACCGAGGGGCACATCTTCCACTCTCCCGAAATTCTCGATATACCGCCCCTTCGTGTACTGGCGACCGAGCACGCTGACGGAGGCGATGACGAGGTCAACGTTGTCGAACGGGCGCACGCTCATCGAGTCCGCCGTGGATCGCATCCGGTAGTATGAGCCGGCGATCTGGAGTTTCGTGTCATCGCCCGAAGAAGCAGCGAGCCAGAGAATCTCGTTCTGCTGGTTCAGGTACCCGTCGGCAAGGATATTCCCGTCCTGGTACTGGCGTATCCTCACGCGGCCGAGAGCTGCATAGCCCCGGGCCGCCCACTGTGCGGCGTCTGCATAAAACGGGTGTGAGAGATCGAGCGCGGCAAGGCTCAATTCGTCGGCTTTATTGAGCTGCGCGGATGAGCTCCACCAGCTGCCAAAGAGCCGCGGTTCCGTGAACGCAGCCTGGCCCCCGTCGGGATGGACCCTGTCCGAAAGCCGGTTGTAGCCGACCTGCGCTTTCTGTCCGGAGCCGAGGAAATTGTCTTCCCTGACGCCGACCCCGAAACCGCTCACTCCCCCTCCTACCTGCGCCGACATCGATGGGTTGAGCGTCCATCGGTCGTGCGTCTTCACGGTCAGATCAATCGTATGATCGGGCAGCGTATCGGACGTTATGCTGACATCGCCGATAATTCTGAGCGCCCGCAGATGACGCGCGGATTCATCCACGAGTTTCTGATCGAAGGCGTCACCTTCCTTGAATAGCAACTCCCTGCGGATGACATCCTCCCGGGTCTCGACGTGAACGTCGTTGGCGACCTTTCGGGCCGTCTGTCCGAGCTGACTCAGCGGACGCGAGAATTTTTCAACCTCGCCGATCAGCGTGGAATCCCCCTCGTCAAACACGGGACGCTCCTCGATCACAATCCTCCCGACGACGTATCCGGACGTATCCGCATCGTTCGGAGCGGAGTATGCTCCGCCCGGAGAGAACATCAGCAGGCATACCGCTGCGGAAGAATACGGGAGCAGTGTGAAGGAACGAATTCGGGCGGTGGGCATGAGCGCGCGCCTGATTTACCGACAGTGAGCGTCAGAGAAGCTATCGTATCAGTCGGACCCGGGGCGACGCTTCAATATGGGAGGATCGTTCTTTTGTACGTCTCTCTAATGAAAATGATAATCCGTGAGAATGTCAAGATGCTGGAACCTCGCCTATGACAATCATGGTATCGTCCGATTCATTTCAAAGGCTTTTGCCATACGCGATCTCATTTCCTTTTCCGCGGAGCCTGTTTTCCAAGCCGTCTCCATTGCCACACTCCATTGGTCAGGGCGGGAGGAAGCCTCTGATTCAGCGTTCTCGCCGCGAGGATGATCTGTCCGCGATGATGGGCTTCGTGGGCTGAAATATAGGTCATGAAATGGACAACGTCTGAGGGAATATTGCTCCAGGGGACCTTGATTTCCAGAATCCCGCCCTCATCGAGACCTGCGTTCAGAAGCCGGACCATTCCTTCGCTGCTCCGCCCCAACGCACGCACCAGTTGTTTCCTTGTCACCCGTCGACGGTCGACGCCGCCCGGAGGACTGATCCGATAACGTCTCCCGATCATCTTGATCCACATACACCGCGCGTTGTGGACATGGCCTGAAATCATGCGGATAGTGCGCCGGGGGCTCCCGGGCAGTTTCGTATCCCACAGATCATCCGGCAGGTTTTCAAAAAAGAACTCTGTCACGCGGTTATTCGTATTCCAGCAATCAATCAGCCGATCGCGAAGAGTTCCATCGGGGTACAGTTTTCCCGGCATTGGCTACCCGCATTCGTGAAGGAGAAAAGGAATACCATCGCCTCCGGCCATCTTCGCGCTCCAACTCCGTCGTCGTCACCGCCGATTTGGAGCGCTTGAAACCGGTAATTGTGAGCCGGATGTGCGCGAGTACAGGGTCCGGGAACGTTTCACCCGGCAAAGAGGCAGAAGGACGAGCGTTACCGGTTGTCGGGCGTCAGAGACTGTCAAGTGTCACAGTGAAGTCGGTTCCATAAATCTATCAAACCCCACCGGAGAAAATCCTCGGCATCCCCCGCATTGATGAACTCCCGGGGTCCGACCTTACTCAGGTAGTTGTCCACGAAGCTGAAGCGGTCGTAGAGCAACGCCTGTTGAATTATTGGCAAAGACCGCACATAATCCTGTCGACTCTCCCAGGTAAGGCCTGGTGTGTCGATCAGATAATTAATACTGCTCATGGTCTCTGACGTCCCGCCGTTGCGGAGTTCGGGGTGGGTAGTCTCCGCATGCGCGAGATGTGAGAACCTGTCTGCCAGGATCTTGATCGACATCTCATCGCTGAAGACGGACTGAAAGATCTGATTCCAGATCCTCTTGGCGTCTTCACAGGTAAATGCTGCCATACTCGCCCCTTCAAGTCTTTCTTGGTACTGACTGGAAATCTCCTGCCAAGGAGCAGTTTCTTCTCCTGTTCAAACCTGGACCCTGACCCGACATAACCTGGCCATGCATTGCGCCCGGCCCAAATTCTCCCCGGATGTTGTAGGTCTCAACCCGCGAGGCGGGGCTCCAATTGGTCAAGGGGAGATTTTGTGCGATCAGGGTACTCGGTAGCGTTTGTCAGAATCGGCTTAAAATGTATTAATTAGTGATTTTCAGGTTAATTAGAATTAGTCTAATTAAAAATAGCGATAAGTGCTGACCATGTCAAGTCTGGGACCGGGTATTGTTTGGGATTGGACGATGGGCATCTCGACCTTTCATAAAATACCCGCAAAATAGCACTGATTGGCCAATATGTTTAGCGAAATCCTCACTTATTGTCGAAGCTGTGGTGATAGAAGTCATTATTCTAAGTACAGCTACTTGACTTATATCACGTTAACTCCTGTGAAGAAGCCGCCCGCACTGGAATCCTCACTGGGCTCATCTATCCCCTGAACCCAATAATAAGGGCTCCGTTCCGACGCACAGAAAAATTCGTTCTCTTTTGGGGCCGAATCGATATCCGGCTCACGGTCGGAAACTTGTTCAAAGGACCCCTTGCCGCCTGGACCGGGGAGGAAATCGGACTAAATGGTTCGGTCTTCGATCAAAGTTCGGTATCTTGAGGAATACCACGAATGCGGGGTGACATCATGAAGAAACGTTTTTTCCTCGGCTGGTTTGCCCTCTACGCTTTCAACGGATTCACCGGATTTCTTATCCATCACGTGCTGCTTGGCAGCACGTATAGTGAGATCGCATCCACCCTCCACGCGGACGTTCAAAGCAGGCTGTGGGCATTCATTCTCATCAGCATTTCCGGCTCATTTTTTCTGACATTGTTCTATTCGGAGTGGCGCACGGGGAATAGCCTTGGTGAGGGACTGAAGTACGGGATCCTGATCGGCGTCTGGATGACCATTAATGAATACTTTAGCGCCTATGCATCCTCAGACGCAATTCCGTTGTGGTTGGCACTGACGTGGATATTGCTCGGTCTGCTTCAATATATCGTTTGCGGAATCATCCTGGCGTTGATTTACCGGAATGAACCGCTGCATCGCAATTCCCTCAACCCGAAATAAGAAAATCCAAAATTACCCCGGGTGGTGCGCCTGTCAACGTGGGAACTACCAAAGGCGATCTGGTGAGATTTCTAACGAGTCGTGCGAGAAATACTTCTTTATGGGGGGATGCCAGACAATGGTGAAGAGAAGCCTTCGAACATTCCTTTTCTTCCTTCTCCTTGGGACTCTCGCAGTTCCAGCGCCGGAACCATGTCGTTCGCAGGACCAGGGGGGGGACAAGACGCCCGCGCGGGCTGACAGCATGCTCTCAGGCCAGGGCGTGCACGGAACCTGGACTTCAGATGCTCCAGGGGTGCGTCACCACATCACGACTTCGGATTTGCCAGGACCTTATGCCACCCCATCCGTCGACAACGGGCCGCGGCTCGTCAGTCGACCGGCAAACGCGTGGCCCCGCGTCGGCGCAGGGTTCAAAGTTGAACAGTTCCTGACGGGACTCGATAATCCGCGTCTCATTCGCACAGCGCCCAACGGAGACATCTTTGTTGCTGAAAGCAGTCCGGGACGGATACGGGTCTTACGCGCCGCGGAAGGCGCGGACCATCCGGAAATCAATGAGGTCTTTGTTGCGGGCCTCGACAGACCTTTCGGCATCGGTTTCTACCCTCCCGGCCCAAACCCGCGGTACATCTACATCTGCAACACGGGGTCTGTCATCCGTTTTCCCTACAAGGCAGGTGACATCAAAGCCAGCGGCACACAGGAAACCGTCATTCCGGATATTCCGGGCGGAGGATTGCTCCGCGGGGGCGGCCATTGGACCCGCGATATCGCCTTTTCCAACGACGGAAGGAAGATGTTCATTTCCGTCGGTTCCCATTCGAATGTGTTCGAGCACCCGGACGAGAACGAAGACCGGCGCGCCGACATCCTTGAATACAACCCCGACGGGTCCGGATTCCGCATCTTCGCATCCGGGATTCGGAATGCAGTCGGGATTGCGATCCATCCGCAAACCGGGGAGCTGTGGGCGTCCGTCAATGAGCGGGACGGTCTGGGCGACGATCTGGTTCCTGACTATATCACGCGCATCAAGGATGGCGGATTCTACGGCTGGCCATGGTACTATATCGGCGTACACCAGGATCCGCGTCACTCCGGCGAACATCCGGAGCTGCGCGAGAAAGTCCTGGTGCCTGACGTCCTGCTCCAGTCACATTCTGCCTCCCTCGAAATGACCTTCTACGGGGGCCGGCAATTCCCGAAAGAGTTCGCGAACGACGCCTTCGCATGCGAGCACGGATCATGGAATCGCTCCATCCGTACGGGCTACAAGGTGATCCGCGTTCCTTTGCACAAGGGAGTGCCAACGGGTGCATACGAAGATTTCATGACGGGATTCGTTACTCCGGAGGGGGACGTGTGGGGACGTCCCGTGGGAATAACAGTGGCGAAAGACGGCGCGCTCCTTGTGTCGGACGACGGCGCGAACATGATCTGGCGCATTTCGTACGTCGGGAAACGGTAGGGGGAATGCAGGACGGGTACGCCAGAGGGACAGAGAGGAAAATGATGGCGAGCCAGGCAATTACTTTCTCATCGGCGCTGTGTAAAAATACATTTCCCCGGAATTCGGTTCCGCATCCCAACCCTGCGCAAACAGCCACTTGCCGTCATATTGGATGATTCCACCCCAGCTAAGTGTGCCGCCGGTGTTTATGGCGAGTTGAGTGAAAGGGCTGTCAGTAGAATATATCGCCTGTGCCGCGCATGGGGTCCCTGTCGTATCATGGTAAAAGAAGTCGAGTAACATCAATTTTTCATCGCGGGAATAATGGGTTACAGCGCACGCCACTTCACGCAACGTTCCCAGGCCGCCAATTTCAAGATAGGTGTGTTGCTCAAATTTCCAGTCAACAAGGTTGTGAGAGAACCCTACATACTGCTTGCCGCCACAGCCCTCGCTTAAATACATCATGTAGCTGCCGTTTATTCGCACCGGTCTGCCAGAGGGGTCACGCGGGATGACTGCGGCTTTTGCCCAGTACCTTGAAATGGCCACAGGCACAATCGGCCCGATCTTTTCCCACGTATAAAGGTCGCTGGAAATAGCAGCTTTAATCGTGCAGACCAGGCCTGGCGCCTGATCACCGGTAGCGGCGCAATCGGCCAGTATCTCATCGGTGACAGGGGAAACTCCGTTGTAAAACATGATGAATTTTCCGTCCTCTCGCGCATACAGTTTGGGATCCTCGACGCTGATGACCTCGTCTCCGGCGGTCGAGCATATGACGGGATTGTGCTGAAAGTCTTCCCAACCGGAACCACGGGTGTACACCGCCAACCCGATGCGAGAACTCAGTGTTTCTATTTGCGGCGCAGCACGGTAGTACATAAAAATCTTTCCGTCATGTTCAATCACCGAAGGATTAAACGAACAACCGCTTGTCCATCCAATATTACTCGGATCAGCCCACTGTCTTGTCTTCTTGAAGGACAGCCGTTCTTCAAGAGAGATCGGTCCGATGCACCAGTCAGGGTAGCTCTTGAATTGCTTGCCGAGTTCAGCCATTGAAATATGGTGTTTTCCCCGACTCCTGACAGCTTCTTCGTATACGTGCTTCAGCTGTCGTTGATAATCCGCAGTCATCACTTCAGTCCCACCTTTGTCCTGCCGGGAAGGTCGACCCAGGGCGATGGTACTATGCTTATCGAGAAGTTTCCACATGAATATGATAATCACCAATACCGTTATGCATACGTAATATGGTGGCCTGCTCATGACACCTCCATGTCGTTCTCATGCCGGTATCCCATTTGATTCGAGGCGATTTCCCGGTCAGTTCAACGCGTGACGGAAACCGCACATAGTTCATTGGCCTGGTATTAGCAACATGTGAGGTGACTTTCAATCAACACAGACCTCTCCCTCGTCCGATTCTCACCAGTAAACGATATTCGCGGGCTTGTCGGTGTTCGGAGATATCCCTCGCATGTATTTTGATCGAGTCGACAACATTAGCGGGCTGCACCTCCCGCCACCGGCAGCCTTACGCGAAACTCCGTTCGTCCCGGACGTGACTCGACTTCGATTTCACCGGCTTGCCACTGGACGATACGCCTGACGATGTCGAGCCCGAGCCCCGTACCACCCCCGACGGGCTTGGTCGTAAAGAAGGGATCAAAAATGTTCTCCCGGATGTCCTCCGGGATACCTCCTCCGTCGTCAATGACGCGAACCACAACGCTTGTCCCTTCATGCGTCGCCGCCACGATGACACGCCCGTTTTCAGGCGCGGCATCAATGGCGTTGTCAATCAGGTTCATCCAGATCTGGTTTATCTCACCGCCAACTCCGCGGGTAGCCGGGAGATCATGCGCAACGTCGAGCGTGATCGTGACCGACTTTCCCCGGGCTTTTCCATCGAGTATAGCGGTTGTGTCAACCAGGCCGCGGAGGATATCAACAGGCTCCGCAACCAGGGCACGGTCCATATGGGTAAACCCCTTGACAGAGGCGACAAGGTTATGCATCCGCGTTGCCGCCCGGTCAATCTCGGACGCGATAGACCGCGCGTTTGCCCCGCCGGCGAGCCACCGGAGAACCGCCCCGAGATTGTTTCCGCGCAGCGACCGCGCAAGCCGGTCAAGGATTTCGGTCGTGACCGGCGTCCGGGCCAGCTCCTCCGGCAGGACGCCGTCGACGTCATGGTCTTCAAGCCAACCCGAAAAGGCCTCCTCCCTGTCCGAAAGCGCAAGGCCGGATTGGTAAGGCAGTTTTGCCGCATCGAGGAAAAGCGTCCGTGCCGCGTCAAGCTCGCCCAGTTGCTCCGGAGTAAGGTCCGCCCCCGCAAGCTCGCGCGCCGCGGCTTCCGCTTCGCCGAGAGCTCCCTCCAGCGATTTTGCGCCGCGCATCGCGGCGGAAGCCGGGTTGTTCAGCTCGTGGGCAAGGCCGGAAGCGAGCTTGCCGAGAGAAATCATCTTCTCGTCGCGCAGGTCGGTGGAGGTGAACCGCCGCGCGCGGTCCGTCATGACGTGCACAAGGCTGGCCGTTACTTCGTAACAATTGCGTATCAATGCAGGCATTTCCTCACGGGGAACGCGGAGCGCTTCCACCGTCTCGTCGACGATAGTTTCGCCGGGCGGAGTGGTCATTCTCGAATAGGGAAGCACGCCCGTGACCTCGCCACCGACCCACTCCATCGCTGTCCTCCGGCCGGAGCCTCTGTCCACGTGGTGGGTCATACGCCCGGAAAAAAGGATATAGAGGGCGTCGACGACATCGGTCTGCTTTGCCATGATATCCCCGGGCTCGTACCGCCTGATCTCTCCGTGCGCCGCAAGCCACTCGAGCTCTTTGCGGGGAGCATTCCCTATCGTCCTGTGACGGGAGAGAAGCTCCACAATCTCTTCTTGAGACTTTGGCTTGTTCATCGCCGATGCGGTATTCTCCCTGACGTTTTGACCGAGGGCCCGTTCGAACTCCGGGTTGGGACAGTGTAGTGACGGAACTGTTGAAAATCAATCATAGGGAGCGGGCTGTCATCCCCCGGGCTTCCCTCCTTGCGCATTGCGCGGAAAATGTCTATGGTTGCAGGTGTTTGATTGCTGACGCGAGTTACTTCAGGACAGAAAGGGTTGCGGCGTGGCAAGACCGGTTATCATGAGCGTGGACGACGATCCGCAGGTGCTCGGCGCAATCGAGCGGGATCTTCGACAGCACTACAGGAACGACTACAGGATACTGAAGGCAGGGTCCGCTGGAGAGGCACTTGACGCCGCGCGCCAGTTGAAACAGCGGGGAACCCCCGTGGCACTCTTCCTCGTCGACCAGCGGATGCCGGAGATGACGGGGACGAAGTTTCTCTCTGTCGTCAAGGAGCTCCACCCTGATTCGCGGAGAGTCCTGCTGACGGCGTATGCCGACACCGAAGCGGCGATCGAGAGCATTAATGAAATCGGGCTCGATCACTACCTCATGAAACCGTGGGACCCCCCCGAGCTGAAACTCTACCCCGTGCTTGATGATCTCCTTTCCGAATGGAAGGCGCGCGCCCACCTTCCGTTCGACGGAATCCGCATCGCCGGAGCCCGGTTCTCGCCGCAGAGTTACGCGGTCCGGGAATTTCTGTCCCGCAATCAGGTCCCGTACCAGTGGATCGACATCGATGAGGATGCGGCCATGCGGAACCTTGTCTCCGCCTACCCCGGCGGCCTGGCGAAGCTCCCGGTGGTCATGTTTCCCGACGGGACATATCTGAGCGCCCCCTCGACCCAGGAACTCGCGGAAAAAGCCGGGCTCCACACGCAGGCGAAGCGACGATTCTATGATGTCGCCGTCATCGGCGGCGGCCCTGCCGGTCTGGCAAACTCTGTCTACGCCGCCACCGAAGGGATGAAGGTCGTGCTTATCGAACAGAGCGCCCCGGGGGGTCAAATGGGGACGAGTTCGAGAATTGAGAACTATCTCGGTTTCCCGAATGGTATCACCGGCGCTGATCTCGCGCAGCGGGCCAGCGCACAAGCCAGGCGATTCGGCGCGGAGATTCTCACTGCGCAGGAGGCGATTGCGATACGGCGCGAGGACCCCTACCGGATTGTGCAGCTTTCGGACGGGACCGAGATCTCGGCGTATGCGGTCGTGCTGACGACGGGGATGTCCGTCCGGACGCTCGAGGTGCCGGGCATCGAGCCGCTCCTGGGGTCGGGAGTGTATTACGGGATTGCTCTCAGCGAGGCGGTAACCTATCGAGATCACGATATCTGCATCGTCGGGGCCGCCAATTCGGCAGGGCAGGCCGCTCTTTTCTTCTCACGGTACGCTCGCCGGGTAACGATTCTCGCCCGCGCACCGGCCCTCAGCCCGGGGATGTCGCACTATCTCGTCGAACGGATCAAGGTGACAGGGAACATTGACGTCATTCCCCGGATCGAGGTCGCCTCGGTCAACGGAGTCGAGCGGCTCGAGCAGATCGTGCTCCGGAACATCGACACCGCGGAGGAACGCACACTCGAATCCGCGGCAATGTTCATCTGCATCGGCACCGCACCGCGGACCGGATTCATCGCCGGAATGCTTGATCTCAATGAGAAGGGCTTCATACTCACGGGCCCCGATCTTCCCCGGAAGCACGGAAAACCGCGCGAGTGGCCGCTGGATCGCGATCCCTTCATTTTTGAAACCAACGTGCCGGGGATATTTGCGGCCGGGGACGTCCGGGCGGGAGCGAACAGACGGGTCGCCGCCGCCGTCGGGGAGGGCTCAGCGGCCATTTACTCGATCCACAAATATCTTGACACGGTCTAAGGGGTTCACCAGCCCATCTTCTGAAAGGAGGTGCACAGATGCCGAAATACATCGTCATTTCAAACCACACGGGGGAGGAGTGCGTCAAAGCGCTTCAGGAGACGCTTGCAATCGGGTATCTTACCCATTTCCAATGGGGCTGCAAGGACAGTGTGCACACCGGCTGGGCCATCCTCGAGGCGGAAAACAAAGCCCAGGCGATGATGAGCGTGCCGACGTTCCTTCGCGGGGAGGCAAAGGTAGTCCTGCTGACGGAGTACAACCCTGAAAAGGTGCGAAAGATGCACTGAGCCGGGGAACAGCCATTCGAGCGTTGCCGAGAAGTGCTGTACAACCGGGAGTGAGCCGCCGGCAAGCAGGCGAGAGGAAACCGATGCGCTGTTGTAAAAGTAACCCTGTCCGTTCTTGTACCTGCGCTCGCATGCGCTTCGCTATTCACCGGTCTGGTTCTCATTGTCGCGAGACATATGTCACCATTAAATTGAGTATCTTAGTGTGAGCAAGATGGGCCTCTGAGTCCACTACCATTTCAAAGGAGTGTTATGACAAAAAAAATCGATCTCGACCTTGGCGTCCAGGCCAGGACAGTGTTGGACGGGTATTGCCGTGAACATGAACTTCCGCGCGTCGATGGAAACAGCTTTTCAGGAAGGGAACGAAATCAACTCTGGGATTTTTGGTCGAACGGTACTCTGGTAGCTACTGTGGATATGTCAAAAAAGACTGTAAAACTCGTAAACGTCAAATAGCCAGGGGTGCCTGTCCCGGTCATCTGTCCAATTCCAGAGGAATATTTTGAAACCCTCAGTCGGGCGATGGCGTGTCCGGCACCGGGAGTGATCCTCTCTCCCGGGAGGAACACATACCGTCACGGCAAATCAGCCCAAGACGTTTATGTTAGGATCCGGAGAGGTCAAAACGGTCAAGGTTCATTACCTTATTCCACACGGCCACAAAGTCATGCAGGAACTTCTCCCGGGAGTCCCCACATCCATAGACTTCCGCCAGGGCCCTCAGTTGGGAGTTTGAACCGAAGATGAGGTCGACGCGTGTGGCCGTCCACCTGAGTGCGCCCGTTGTGCTATCACGTCCCTCGAATACGTCTGCGTCCCCGGTGCCCGCCTTCCACGTGGTGTTCATGTCGAGCAGGTTGACAAAGAAATCATTGGTAAGAGACTCCGGCCGGTCCGTGAATTGGCCGTGCTTGGACCCACCAAAGTTCGTCTTCAGGACGCGCATACCGCCCAGCAGCACCGTCATTTCGGGTGCGGTAAGGGTCAGTAATTGCGCCCTGTCCACCAGCAATTCCTCAACCGGCACGGCGTATCGCGCCTTCCTGAAATTGCGGAACCCGTCCGCAATCGGCTCGAGCACGGCGATGGAGGCGGCATCGGTGTGTGCCTGAGATGCGTCCATGCGTCCCGGTGTGAATGGAACAGTCACGTCGTGACCAGCATTCTTCGCAGCACGCTCGACACCCGCACAACCGGCCAAAACGATCAGATCAGCCAGGGACACTTTTTTGCCGCCTGATTGCGCACCGTTGAACGAGGCCTGGATTCCCTCCAGGGTCTTGAGCACCTTCGCAAGCCCGGGAGGCTGGTTCACTTCCCAATCCTTTTGCGGGGTCAGACGAATGCGGGCGCCGTTGGCGCCGCCGCGCTTATCGGAACCGCGGAAGGTGGATGCCGACGCCCAGGCGGTCGTGACCAGATCCGATACGGAAAGGCCGGATGCAAGGACCTTGCCTTTGAGGGAGACGATGTCCTGTGCATCAACCAGTTTGTGATTGACAGCAGGGATGGGATCCTGCCAGATGAGTTCTTCCGCCGGAACATCAGGGCCGAGATAGCGCGCGCGCGGCCCCATGTCGCGGTGCGTCAGCTTGAACCACGCCCGGGCAAACGCATCCGCAAACTGCTCCGGATTTTCCATAAAGCGCCGTGAAATCTTCTCGTACACCGGGTCGACCCGCAGAGCAAGGTCCGTCGTGAGCATTGATGGTGCGTGGTGCTTTGACGGGTTGTGCGCATCCGGAACGGTATTGGCACCGGCTCCACCTTTCGGCGCCCACTGATGTGCACCGGCCGGGCTCTTCGTCAGTTCCCATTCGAAGCCGAAGAGGTGCTTGAAGAAGCTGTTGCTCCACTTCGTGGGTGTCGTGGTCCAGACGACTTCCAGGCCACTGGTGATCGCGTCCCCGCCTCTCCCCGAACCAAAGCTGCACCTCCAGCCCAACCCCTGCTCCTCGATGCCTGCCGCTTCGGGCTCAGGTCCAACGTTCTTCGCGTCACCGGCGCCATGGGTCTTGCCGAATGTGTGGCCGCCCGCGATGAGGGCTACCGTCTCCTCGTCGTTCATCGCCATGCGAGCAAAGGTCTCGCGAATGTCTCGCGCCGCCGCAAGCGGGTCCGGTTTTCCGTTCGGGCCCTCGGGGTTGACGTAAATGAGGCCCATCTGCACAGCGGCGAGGGGATTTTCGAGATCCCGATCACCGGCGTAGCGCTTGTCACCCAGCCACGTGTTCTCGGAGCCCCAGTAAATGTCCTTTTCCGGTTCCCAGGTGTCCTCACGCCCTCCGGCGAATCCGAAGGTTTTGAACCCCATTGATTCCAGGGCGACGTTGCCGGCCAGTATCATCAGGTCGGCCCAGGATATTTTCCTGCCGTATTTCTGCTTGATCGGCCAGAGCAGCCTGCGCGCCTTGTCGAGGTTCGCGTTGTCGGGCCAGCTGTTGAGGGGCGCGAAGCGCTGGCTCCCGTTGCCGGCGCCGCCGCGGCCGTCGCCGATCCGGTAGGTACCGGCGCTGTGCCACGCCATACGGATGAACAAAGGTCCGTAGTGACCGAAGTCCGCGGGCCACCACGGCTGTGATTTCGTCATCAACTCGGTGAGGTCCTTCTTCAGGGCCCCCAGGTCGAGACTCTTGAATTCTCTGGCGTAGTTGAAACCCTCCCCCATCGGATTTGACCTGGAGGTATGCTGGTGGAGGATATCGAGGTTCAATTGGTTCGGCCACCAGTCGCGGTTCGTCGTGCCGCCGGGAGTCTGTTTGTGAGCCCCGCCCGGTACCGGGTGCTTTTCTTCATTATTCATGACCATTACTCCCCAGATTAATCAAAGTTTCAAACAGAGCCACAGAATAGGACAACGGTATAGAACCTGACGTCGATGCCGCGGAGCTAATGTGCGGCGGCGGCACTCAAGGTTGTTCTCATGCTCAACATCCAGCCTGCAGGAGGCAGCGGTAACCTGGCAGGTGCTTTGCATTCCATTGCTTATCGTCGTTCTCAACGAGCCGGTAGATCACGAATGACTTGAGCGCGGGCTCAGTGGGAATCGGCGGGTCACTGCCGGACGTACAATTACATGTAGTAAATAATAAATGTCATTAATAACAAGGCAAAAGACACTATCCTCCACGCGGCTTCGTTGAAGGGTGGTTCTCGCATGGAGAGCCCACTCGCTGTCCCGGAGCCGCCGGGTACGGACGATACCGGGTGCGGACTTTTATTTTCATGGGAAAGCAGAACGCGTACCTTTCCGGGATTTTGTTAGCAATTATTCCTATTATCTGTCCGAGTATCTTCACGACACCTGCCACTATTCATGGAAGGGGAGCTTATGAAATCACTTCTTCTCGCATTGATCCTGTGTACGGCGTCAGGTAGTTTGCTTTCTCAACAGTGGCAGTTTCCCGATAAAATGAAAAACTCGACAGCCCTTCCGAAGAACATTACGGCGAAGGAACTCGGAGCGATCATGCGAGGTTTCACGAGCTCTCTCGGCGTACGCTGCACGCACTGTCATGTCGGTGAAGAAGGAAAAGATCTCAGTGAATACGATTTCGCTTCCGACGCTAAACCGGCGAAGGCCAAAGCCCGCACCATGATCAAAATGGTCGACGCTGTGAACGATCAATACCTGTCACAGCTCAGTATCGAAAGCTCACATGGTATCAAAGTCTCCTGCATCACCTGTCATCATGGTGTCCCTGTCCCGATGCCGCTCGAAGAGGTGTTGAAAAAGACGTTCGATAAGAGCGGAATCGATTCGACTGTCAGGCAATACCGGGCATTGCGGGAGAAGTATTACGGAGGGAACGCCTACAACTTCAAGGAAGGCACGCTTCTGCGTCTGGCTGACAAGATCTTCGAAGATTCGACCCAGCGCCCGGCAGCATTTGAAATCGTTCGATTGAACATTGAACAATACCCGGCGTTTCCATTCTCGTATGCCCACCTCGGAAGCTGGTACGATGACATGAAGAACATCCCGTTGGCGATCGAGAATTACAAGAAAGCGCTTTCGTTCATTCCGAACAATGAGTTTCTGAAGAAACGGATCGCTGAGCTCGAGGGGAAGTAGAAGTACGCTCAATTCGGAGAAGAAAAAGCGTCATCGTCCCGGCTACCGGGCCTATGGAAATTTCTTTCAACGTCGATGTGACCGGCAAGATTCTACAAACGCTCCACCCTTCAGCGTGCAACCCCGGCCGCATCAGATTGTGGCGTTGCCTTCGCCAGCGCGAGGATGGCTCCGGCGAACAGCAGCGTGTCGGCAAAGTAGTTGATCCCCACCACCTTGATTCCGGTATCCGGATCGGAAAGCGCCACGATCAAGACGGGTCCATAAATGACGATGACCATCAGCAAAATCCATCCGCCGAGACAGGTCACCACCGTCCGTGTCTTCCAACGTAGCAGGATGCTTCCCCCGGCAACGAGAAGAGCTGCGCCCGTCAGATAGTCAATAAGCACCCGCCCCGGAATCCACGCCGGCGTTTCTTTTTCAAGTGGAACTCCGGGGAGTCCCGTCGCGTGCAGAAAATGCTCGATGCCGAAAAATATCACGGCCATCGTGACGAATGCACGCCCAACAATCAGCAGCGTCCTCCTGGCTCGGCCGGTCCACCCGTCTGTCGCATTTCCTGCAAGTATCCAGCCGGCGCCGCCGAACGACATCTCGCGGAGGACAATCGTCCAGATGATCCTGTCATGCGGCTCGCGCAGCGCTCCAGGGAGATGGATCATCGCGACAAAAAGAAACATCATGATTCCCAACAGCACGCCGGACCAGCGTATCCCGATTGAGGTGGCAATGCTCAAAGACGCGGCGATCAAGGCGCAGCCCACGAAGTATACCCAGAACATATGCCATGGCATGTACTCCGGGACGATGTCTATAACGAATCGGGGGCCGAAGAGATGCAGTGCGCCGAAGACCGCCAGCGGGATCGCGAAACACAAATTGCTCAATGCCACAATCTTGTCAAGTCTCCGAGCCCCGGCGATATCATTTTTCGCGGCCAGCACTCCGAGTACCAGGAGCGCTATGCCGGCGGAACACATTCCGACCACGGTCTGGTCCATCGTTTTCCCCTTTCGCCCGATATCCTTGGATTCTATACTATGAGGGGTATCCAGCCAACCGGCAGAGCATCCCGCTGGAGACTTCCATGGCAGGGCAGCAGAATCGAGATGTTTGCAATGAACGTGGCCGAAAGAAGTTAACGGGAGGAGAGGATAATTGCAACGGTCGATGCGGTGCAGTCTATAAGCGTATATGGCTTCTCGCTAATCTCGAACCAAGTCGGGCGAATCTCTCGCCTGAAGAAGAACTTTCTATCGTCTCTGACTATCGAGGGGACTGCACACCGATCCTCCGAACCCCCTCAAAATCAATGGTCGAAAGGGGCGATCGGCGGTCGCGCGTAACCCTGACTGGGTCAAATTGCCTGTATTTCCAGCCACCAGAAGCCTGAACGATGAAACGCCATACAGCTCAGGGACCTTAGAATTTGGAACTTCAGCGATAAATCATTGTTCGATTATTCTGAATACGGTACTATCATTAATCATCATGAATACCCAAGCACCCACGGCGGATGTAAAGGAAGACATTCGGCAGGATAACCCTAAAGCCGGCGTCAAATGTCGCTTCTTCGAACCACGCCCGGAACTCAGGCCCTATATCCGGCAAATTAGTGCGATCGAAAGTCGCACCGGATTCCCATCCTCTGATAGAAGTGTCGCTGCCCCGAACGGCTGCCCGAAACTGATCTTCCCATACGACAATTCAGTGACATCCGTCGTTGAGCACCGGATATTCGAGAGTGAAGAACGGAATTTGTACTTCATGGGTGTTCGCGATAAACCTGCCTTCGTTCGGACGAGTTCGAGAAGGACCGGGTGCCTCGGCATCGAATTCTATCCATATGGCGCGTATTCAATCTTTAGGAAGCCGATGAATGAGACGGTCAACAGTCTGGTGGACATCAGCGGGTTCTTGCCGAAGTGGGGTCGAGAAATCACCCGGACGCTGAGGAGCCTGAATACAGTCACAGAGAGAGTATCGTTTATTCAAGCCCGACTTGTCGAATTGATCAGGGAGGAGCAAGTTGACAATCGCCTGGTAAAGTTCTGCGTCGACTCTTTGAAGGATTGTGACGGGTTGATGACCGTTTCGGACTTGGCGCAGAAGAGTAACTATAGCCGTCGCTATTTGGAAATACTTTTCAGAGACCAGGTCGGCCTTTCTCCAAAGGCCCTTGGGGATATTTTCCGCTTCCAAAAATTCTATCGCATGTGGGCGTCAGGGCGCTCATATGACGAGATCAAAGAGGAGCTGTACCAGCACTACAACGACCAAGCACACTTTACAAACGAATTTAAGAGAATGACCGGATACCCGCCTCACTATTTTGCACACGAAGTCTCCAACGAGTTTGGACGGCAACTGACCTCCCGATAGCATTTCGCATTTTTACAATACTCTGACTTAGGAAGATTGCATGTTAATATTACACCATTTGGTGTAACACTGAACATGGATCAACTCACAGATGTGCTGAAAGCCATTTCTCACCCTACCCGGCGCGCGATCATCGGGCAGCTGGCAAACGGAGGACCTGCTCGTTTCCTTGATATCGCAAAACCCTTCGACACTGCCTTAAACGCGGTGACGAAACACCTTAAGCTGCTCGAAAGAGCAGGACTCATTGAGCGCAGGAAACAGGGGCGTGAAGTCATCATATCCTTCCGGAGTACACCCCTTCGGGAAGTCGCGGGATGGATGCATGAGTACGAGCGGTTCTGGAACCAACGCCTCGACCAGTTTGAGGAGTATTTCAAGGACAAACACAAGAAGGAGAAAACGAGATGAAGGACTCTACGAAGGCCCTGGAATTTAAGTTTGAACGAATACTCCCCGCCTCCCCGGGTGAAGTGTTTGATGGCTGGTTGAATCCAATGATCCCCGGCAATCCCTGGAATATAGCCGAAAAGTTCCTGCTGGCTCCGAACGTAGACGGGCTCTTCTATTGGACCCTTAAGGGGACGTCCCATTACGGCCGATTCACGGAGATAGAAAGGCCGGGTCGAATTCAGCATACCTGGGTCTCACCAAACACCTTAGGGGAAGAGTCGATGGTAACTGTGACCTTTACGAAACGAGGGGATAACACGCTCATGACCCTTGTGCATTCCGGCCTTCCGGAAACGGACGGGGGAAGATCGCACGAAAAAGGATGGAATTACTTCTTAGATATTTTCCCCGGGCAATTTACAGTTGGCTCCGGGAAAAAGAGGTAGTTCGGCAATTCCAGGAACGTATCGACATTTAATAACAACGCCGGTGAAGCCATTACAGAGGAGCGATCATGACAAAGATCATTCTTGGAAATCATTCGTCGGTCTTGGTTCCGCGGCAAGACCGGGACAACATTCGTAAATTCTATTGCGATGTTCTGGGTGGAAAGTTCACCAAAGAGGAAAGCGACAGGGACTTCCTTCATTTGGGAGAAAACTTTTACATCGTGTTTCTCTACGGGGATGTCCCTGATGAGAGCACGTTCTTACGGACAGCGAGATCGGTCTGGCTGGAAATCAAATCCGACAACGTGGAGGAAATGAGCCGACACATCCTCAAATCCGGTCTCGTCAGGAGAATTGATTTACCGGATCCTCACTTCTACTTCCAGGCTCCAGGAGGTCAATGCTTCCGGTTAGTCGGCATCGACGAGGACCTCTCCTTTTATGAGGGAGCTGGACCAGGCTCGGACGTCGCGAAGATGAAAGAAGCGCTCAAGAAGGAGGCGACGAACCAATGAGCTATGGAATCAATCATCAAGTCGGCGTTAAGGCATTGACCCATACGACCTGGAGGCCCATTGGCGGTGAGTTGCCAAGAAGAAGGCTGTAATAATATTAGATATCAAGCTTTATCACACTTTGCCGTTTCACTTTTTCAGGGCGCGATGATGTGGATGACGGTTGTATCGTAGAAGTATTCAGGGGTGCATCGAGGCGCCTTTTGACGAATTACGGCCTCAGCAATCCGATGCATGATTTCTGTTCGCCTTCCTTTCGCCCACGGCGACGACTCATCCCATTCGTCTGGTCTGGCACCACTGATGATAGCTAATATTCTCGGCGGTCCTCCAAACTCCCAATAAAACCGGACTCGGTTGAGACCTTCGGAATAGTACACATAGCCATCCCGGCCGCGCGTCTCGATGTCGACTGACCAAATTTCTGGCATAGGAAGAACGCCGCCTAACGCATATGAGGAGGACGAATTTCAGTGCTGACTGAGAGCCGACCAGAGCATAACCAGGTGTGTGTCCGGATTATCTGTAGCTTCATTTTGCTGGAGTCGAGGTGGTTCACTGGGAAGAGGGATACTGGAGCCGTTCTTTGACAACCGTTCGTTTGTCGCTCAGGTCGCCGGATGCGACTTCGACGACCGGCGGCAGTCCTGTCTCAGTTGGTCGGCGAGTGAGCGCGCGCACCGGCACACCCGTGGCAAGCAATTGGTCGACCACGACACGCCCGACGCGGCCGCTGGCTCCGGTGATCAGGATTGGATGCATGCGATCTTTTGCCCTGACGGATTGCCTTGTCTCAATCTACACAACGAGCTAACGATTGCCAACTTGGCCGCGGCAACAAGAAGCCGCAAATTGATGATGCCCGTGTGACCCATGTCACTACATCTAGTGTCGAATTATACTACATCAATTCACGGCGATTCGACACCAGTTTTAGCGATTCCGGAAATTGACCGCCGAACGGGGGACATTTTCGAGTGGGAGGACAGATGGACACAGAGATAATGTACCCGAAAACGATCAGGGCGAGGTGCACAAAATGTGGGCAAGTCTTCTTGCGTAAAGAGGCCGGCGACGATTGCCCGCGCTGTGGAGAGGGCAACGCGTTGAGAGCATTAATCGAGGCGCTCCGGGCTCGATCACATCCGCTTAACGGATTTGAAGGAAACCGGAGCTCGTTGAACAAAGGTTAGCCAACAGGCTCGGCCTCGATCTCAATCTGGAATCCCCCGAGCCACCGAAGTAGTCCCGGGGTATTCTCTTTATTCGACGGGACTCACCCGCTGCCCGCCTGGGGCATACTTCGCAAGCGCATCCTCTACTTCGGCTTGCATTTCCGCGATTGATTCCTTTAACCGCTTCCAGTCCTCCTGCGTGAGGCTTTCCAGCTTCTTAAATGCTCCCCTGATGTTAACGCCCATGGTTTTCACCCCTCCCCTTGTGGAATTGTACAAACCCGCTCTCCAGCTCAGTTATAGTCGCGCTTTCTCCTTCCCCAGTGTCACCCATGTTCGTATATCCCATTTGCTATTCTCGCTCACGATTCAATTTAGACAAGTTCCCCCCCGGAAGCATTGACGCAAAGCACGATCGCGCCGCGCAAAATGTGACGGCGGTCGCATTTCAGTAAGTTGCTGATTCCGGGGCTTGCAAGATCCAGGCGGCTTCGGTAGGATTGGCACCAAGGAACTTAACGGAATTGACAGAGGTTCTCCGTGAACAGCGAGAGGCGCTCCGGAAGCGATCTTGAACGCCTAACGGACGTGGGGAAAACCTGCAGAAGAAACATTCCTCTCACCACCACCAGCGTTGGAGGTAACATGAAACGCGTCACTGGGATCGGCGGCATCTTCTTTAAGGCCAAAGATGCTCCAAAGCTGCATGCCTGGTACAAGCGGCACCTGGGAATCGATGTCCAGGTCTGGGGCGGAGCTTCCTTCGATTGGACCGACGGCGAGGGCAAGCCGGTTGCAGGCACAACTGCCTGGTGCATCGATCCGCAAGAAAGTGATCACTTTGCTCCGAGCTCCGCTCCCTTCATGGTCAACTACCGAGTGGAAGACCTCCTCGCCCTGGTAAAGGTCTTGAACGAAGAAGGCTGCAATGTGCTCGACAAGATTGACGAGTCCGAGTACGGGAAGTTTGCCTGGGTCATTGATCCAGAGGGAAACAAGGTCGAGCTATGGCAGCCGCCTCAAGGCCAATAAGAAGTCTCATTACTCACAGCCGCGAATCGCGGTCTGACAAGTCGCTCAATCTGGCGGGAGTTATGAGCAGTGAATTTCCATTTTCTAAAATGTTCAACCCCTAAAGTTTCTCTGGCATTGGACCGATGATGGGCTTACCATTGTTCAACAACCTCGAGGATAGATTTGATCTTCAACTCTTAAACGCAAGAAACATCTGGGTGTGGTGCAGTAACTATTTACTATGAGCCGACAACAAAATGAAAACTCCGACATCAATATTTCTAATAATTGCGACATCATTCTGCTTTGGTTTCGCATTCAATTCGATATTAACAAAGCAAACTAACAGCCAAGCGCATACGAAAAGAGTAACTGGCATCGGGGGCATCTTTTTTAAATGCAAGGACCCCAACAAAATAAAAGAGTGGTATCAAAAACATCTTGGGTTAAACACAAACCAATACGGGGCAGTCTTTGAGTGGTATCAAGGTGCGGACAGCACGAAGAAAGGATTTACGAACTGGAGTCCTTTTAAGGAAACAACGAAGTACTTTGAGCCTTCGACAAAGGATTTTATGATAAATTATAGGGTTGACGATTTAGAGCCACTTATAGCGGAATTGAAGGGCAACGGAGTGACCATTTTGGACACTATCGAAACTTACGACTATGGCAAATTTGCACACATTCTTGACGCAGAAGGAAACAAGGTTGAACTTTGGGAACCGAATGACATGGAATATGAAAAATTAGGAAAACAGCTTCAGAGCAAGACAACAAAATAGGTCAGTCAATTCTTCACTGAAATTGACCAAGCTGAATCTGAGAGAGGTCGGATGCCCGCCTGCTGATTGAATCGCTTCGCGTGTCCTTCCTAACCTCCCTCAGCGGCGGGGCTTTCGCATTTCTCTCAAGGGCTTCGCTAATTGTTCAAGTCCATCGCTTTAAGAATTGCAATGAATCGAGGTTCGGAGTGAAGATCGGCAAACCATGGCTCCACTTTCAGGAAAATCATTGCTGCGGATCCTTCCCGGAGAGCTCGCTCGAGCCAATCGAGGGTATCATCTTTCCGGCCTAACGCATCAAAAACCTCTGCTATTCGAAAAGGATCTACATACTCTCGCGTCGCGTTTTTCTTCAGAGAATCCACGATCACAAGAGCCTGATCTCCACGTCCCGCAAGTGCGTAGGCCTGTGCAATTCCGGCCCGGATCTCTGTGTTTCTGGAAGCGGTGGGAATGAGCTGATATTCTTCCAGAGCCTGGATGGGAAGGTGTTGTGCAGCATATGTGCGACCGAGAACCTGGCGAAAGCGCGCCGACCCGGGCTCAATGATGAGCATTTTCTTCAAGAGGGCGATTGCACGTTCAAACTCCGCACCGCGAAGATAGACCATTGCAGCAGTAGAGGTAGTGTGAGCCGATAGCGGATCCACGAGCATTGCTCTCGCCGATGCTTCCCGGGCTTCATCCATCCTTCCCAGGGCCATGAAGAAAACCGCTAGAAACGCGTGGGCGACTGAAGAACTGGGATTTAACTCAACTGCCCGTCTCAAAGACTTCTCCGCCGCGACCCACTGGAACAAATGCGTTTGGATATGACCGAGCGCTGTATAGCCATCTGCGAGGTTCGGGTCAAGAGCGATGGCTTTGAGCGCTTCTTCCTTTGCGCTGGCAAACGCATCGCCGGGTCGGACGAGATCGATCCCGTTATCTCCCATAAGCGCGAACGCATTGGAGAGTCCCGCATGAGCGGGGGCGAAATCCGGGTCCGATTCGATCGCCTTTTCGAAGTAAGGGATCGACGCCTTTACTCCATCGGAAGACCGTTTGTACCATTCGATGAGACCCTTCTGGTACAGTATCCAGGTCTGAACGTCCACCGGTTTCTTGTGCGCGGCACTGCCAGCCGAGTCAATCAGCATCTGGATCCGCAGGGCGGTCGCAATCTGATGGGCGATATCAGTCTGAAGCTCCAGAATTCCCTGTATGTCCCGGTCGTATGTATCGTTCCACAAGTTCTCGCCCGTCGTATGATCGACAAGGCGCGCCACAACGCGGACCCTTTCTCCGACATGGCGGACGCTCCCCTCAAGCAGCGACGACACGCCAAGCTCTTCACTGATTTCACGAAGTGGCCTTTCGGTGTTCTTGTACCTCATGACCGAGCTTCGCCCGATGACCCTCAGGTTGCCCGAGGCGGCGAGTTGTGATATGATGTCATCGGTGAGTCCTTCTGCAAAATAGACGTCGTCCCCCCTATCGCTGAGATTCCTGAACGGAAGCACGGCGATCGAAACCTTCTCGCGAGCCTTATTCGCGTGTGGCCAAAATAGAATTGAACCGACAGCGAGCAGGGCAGCCATCAGGAGCAATCCAGCCATGATCCTGCCCGTTCTTCCCTTGATCCTCGGCCTTTTTCCGGAAGCTACCGATTCGTCGGAATGTGTACCAAGCGACCTAAGCTCAGTCAGACATTCATGTATGGAACCGTAACGGCCTTCCGGTGCTTTGGCCAGGCACCGGGAGATGATCGCTGCGAGCCGGGCCGGAATCCCAGGATTGAGTACCCGGGGTGACGGCGGGTCGGTGTTCAGAATGCCGTAGATTACTGCCTGGTCGTAGTCGCTGGAAAACGGGAGCCGTGACGTGGAGGCCTCATAGAGAACGATGCCCAACGACCAGATATCGGTCCGGAAATCGACCTGCTCACCTCGCGCCTGTTCCGGGGACATGTATCCCAACGTACCCACAGTCGTACCTGCTTTCGTCAGCATTGTTGCCCCGCGGAGTTTTGCAAGTCCGAAATCAAGAATCTTCGCCCGCCCGGTGGTCGTGACCATGATGTTTTGACTCTTGATATCCCGGTGTACGATTCCCTTTTCGTGAGCGGCATGCAGTCCCTCGCACGTCTGGATCGCAATCGAGATGACTTCGTCCAGCTCGAGAGGGCCGGATTTGATCTTATCGGCGAGAGTGCGGCCTTCGACATACTCCAGGGCTATGAAGGGCTTTCCTCCTGACGCATCGATGTCAAAGACGGTGGCAATGTTGGGGTGGCTGAGCGCGGCTGATGCCTGGGCTTCGCGGACGAACCGCCGCAGGTCCTCTTCAGTGACAACCAGGCCGGGAGAAAGGAACTTCAACGCGACGATACGGCGGAGTCTGGTGTCTTCGGCCTTGAACACCACACCCATGCCACCTTCGCCGAGCTTTTCGAGGATCTTGTAGTGGGAAATGACAGAAGGAACCAAGGAAGTCTTATATGTAGGTGACGGGACGAGCGTTCAGCCAACCGGCAGAACACCCCTCTCGAGACTTCCGTTGTAGGGCTGCGGAAAAGAGATGCTATGCAAGGAACGTGGCCAAAAGAATCTAACGCGATGTGGGGAAAATTGCAACCGTCGATGCGGACAGCCAATTCAATGAATCGCTGAGATTGTTCGAGGAATCACCCTATTCTCCCTGAGCGCGACCGAACTTAGTCTGAAATCAAGTGCATCCAATTCATTCACCGCATTTAACAGCATACCGGGAGAACTAAGTGCTGTAAGAAGTGTTAAAAGAAATATCAAAAATCCATGTTGAGGTACCAGCAGATGGCAGCCAATCCACCCAAGCGTCAACTCCAAAAGCAGAACGGATCGGTCATACGCTGGCTGCTTGATTCTGACCCGTCGATCCGCTGGCAAGTCATGCGCGACCTGACAAATTCTCCCGTGAGCGAATTCGCGGCCGAGCGCGCAAAAGTCGCTAACGAGGGCTGGGGCGCGCGGCTGCTCTCCCTACAAGGAGGCGACGGCCGGTGGGGTGGCGCAGCATGGAACCGCGGGTGGAACTCCACGATGCACGTTCTCATCCTGCTGCGGGACCTGGGTTTGGACCCTGCGAGCGACCAAGCACGCCGGGCGGTAAGCCTGATCTGCGATCGCGTGACGTGGAAGGGATGTGGTCCCCCGGAATGTGACGGCAATGCTTTCTTTGAAGGCGAGCTCGAGCCGTGCATTAACGGACAGGTCGGGGCGGTCGGCGCCTACTTCGGCCAGGACATCCATCGCATCGTCAACCGGCTACTCGACGAGCAGCTGTCCGACGGTGGCTGGAACTGCGAAGCGTTTAATGGCTCAACGCGGTCGTCGTTCAACACCACAATCTGTGTGCTGGAATCTCTGCTCGAGCTGGAGCACGCAGGCAAAGGTACCCCGGAGGTGACTGCGGCTCGTCTCAGAGGGCAGGAGTATCTTCTTGAGCGCCGGCTCTTCCGACGGCGGTCGACCGGCGAGGTTATCGAGCGGGATCGTAAGGGCGGCATCTCCTGGACACGCTTCGCCTTCCCGGCGTGGTGGCACTACGACGTGCTGCGGGGACTCGAGTACCTGTGCAGGGCCGGTGTCACGCCGGACGAGCGCGTGAACGAGGCAATCGAGTTGGTCGTGTCGAAGCAACTCGGCGACGGCCGATGGCCGCTCGAGATCCAATATCCTGGCACGATGGCAGTTGAGGTGAACGAGGGCGTGGGCCAGCCAAGCCGGTGGAACACGTTGCGCGCATTGCGGGTGTTGAAGTGGTATTCAGCGCAGCACTAGTGCGTATCCGATGGCGATAGGAAAGGACCGACCAAATTCCAGTGACATTACCCTCCCGCGATCGCACCGATGATCATAAACGGCTCATTTCCCACCGCCACGGACACAGGGAGCGGAGTCTCGGGCGATTCCAGGGATAGGTCTTCGCCGCAGGCAAAGAAACGGAGGAACGGACGCCGCTGCAGTGTCACGTGCTCGCGGATTGTTCCTCTCAGCATCGGATAGGCCGTCTCAAGTGCTTCAAGGATGGCGCGTGGGGTGACCGAGCCGGCAACGTCGAGCTGGACCTCACCACCAACTCGCGCGAGCGTTCGCAAATGGTAGGGTAGTGTTACTCTGACCATCAGAACACCTGAACTTCGACAGAAAATACCGCCGGCAGATCACGAACGATCGGCGCCCAGGTGTCGCCGGCGTCGGCCGAGGCGTATACCTGACCGCCGGTCGTTCCAAAATAGACTCCGCATTTGTCCAGGGAATCGACCGCCATGGCCTCGCGGAGAACGTTGACATAACAGTCTTGCTGGGGGAGACCATTTGTAAGCGCTTCCCACTCGTTGCCGCCCGTCTTGCTGCGATAGACGCGCAGCTTGCCCTCCGGTGGAAAATGTTCTGAATCGCTCTTGATAGGGATGACGAAGACTGTCTCAGGCTCGTGAGCGTGAACGTCAACCACAAAGCCAAAGTCACTCGGAAGGTTCCCGCTGATTTCGTGCCACGACTCTCCTCCGTTGTCGCTTCTCATCACATCCCAGTGCTTCTGCATATACAGTACCTCGGGCCGCGACGGATGCATTGCAATACGATGAATGCAGTGTCCGATTTCCGCGTTCGGATCGGGAATGTAGGGGGATCTCAGTCCCTTAGCGACGGGGCGCCAACTCACCCCGGTGTCGTCGGATCGGAACACCCCAGCCGACGATATGGCGGCATACATTCTGCCCGGATTTTTCCTGTCAAGCAGGATGGTATGCAATCCCAAACCTCCGGCTCCCGGAGTCCATTGCGGACCGGTGCCATGGCCGCGAAGGCCTGCAAGCTCGTGCCAGTTCTTCCCCCCGTCCGTCGTACTGAACATCGCTGCATCTTCCACTCCGGCGAACACCATGTCGGGGTCCGTCAACGACGGCTCAAGATGCCATACGCGTTTGAATTCCCACGGATGCTGCGTTCCGTCATACCATTGATGCGTTGTGAGAGGTTTTCCGGTGCGGGAATCCGTGTCGTACACAAACTTATTGCTTTCGGCCTTCGGCATACCGGCAGGGGTGGTGGTCGCCTCTCCCGGGCTTGTCCCCGGTTGTTCCCAAGTCGCACCTCCGTCATTCGACCGCTGAATTATCTGACCGAACCAGTCGGTCGTTTGGGAGGCATAGATCCGATTTGGGTCTGCCGGCGATGCCTTCATGTGGTAGATCTCCCACCCGGCAAAATAGGGACCGTCGACCTTCCACTGTTTGCGGTTTCCGTCAGATGACAGAATGAATGCACCTTTGTGCGTACCTACCAGAACCCTGACTCGGCTCACAGTAATCTCCCTTCCTTCACTGTTGTCGTTCAAGCATTATACGGCAGAATCGGGAAAAAGAACATGAAAATGCGCATTCAGCGATATTGACGGTAGATCACCATGAAACAACAGCCTCAATTCTACAATAGTTCGCGCCGGAAGAGCCACATATCATTTGATGCCAGCCCCGGATGAATGACCAGCGGACAACAGAATCCACACAAATGATTGGCGCAAGTCAAAATGCTTGCGTCCAGCCCTCCAATCCGACTAGTAGCGTGATGAAAATAAAAACAGTCCGAGGAGAACTGCCGAAATATTCTCCAACACTTGACCGATGAAAGAGCTCATATTCTGTCGAAGAGTCTAAGATGGAGATTCTTTATGAATCTTCCGAATGGATATGAAAATCTCCGCATTGGCTGATGAGAAGCGATGCTAAGTGCAGGGAAGTTCTTGACCGCACATGGCATCCAGAAAGCAGGGCAACGCGCATGAGGATGGCCAAAGAAGCGCCGACTATATTCAAGAAACGTCTTATCGTGGATGAAAGTGCCCTATTCCATGTCGAATGTGCACTTTCTTGCGGGGCGGATGGCGATCGCAGCGAACCCTGATTATGGTCAAAATGCCGCTAAACGGCGCGATGGCAGCCCCCGGGGTGATGACGCCCCCCCCCGCCTCGGTTCAGATCCTCCCGGTCACGCTCACTTGATCTGCCTGGCTCAGCTACTCGGGGCCTGTGAGGACGTATTCGCCGTAACGGATCGCGTACCCCCACCAGACCGGCGCATCGGATGCGAACATCTCGGGCCGGACGCGACTTTTCCTCAGGATCGTCCTTCCGAGTCGAACCCTGAATCAAGGCCTTTTACGTGGCGAAGTGATCTACCGATGAATCGTTGGACCTGAGCCGATCCATGTCCCGCATTGGTGGCTCTCCAAACAGTCGTTTGTATTCGCGGCTGAACTGGGATGGACTTTCGTAGCCAACTTTGAACGCGACACTCGCAGCATCGAGGATTTCAACACTTAATAAGCGGCGAGCTTCCTGAAGTCGAATCTGCTTTTGATATTGTAGCGGACTCATGTTCGTCGCATGTCGAAAATGAAGGTGGAATGTTGAAAGGCTCATCCCTGCGACTCGTGCGAGCTCTGACACCCGGACCGGTGTCGCAAAGTCCTTCCGCAGCTGATTGATGACCGTGCCTATTCGTTGCGTTTTGCTTCCAACGATCCCCAGCTGCCGAACCTTCACACCGAATCGGGATATCATCAAACGGAAGTGAATCTCCCGTACAATCGACGGGGCGAGGAGCTCTAACTCATCGTTGTTCTTCAATATGCCCACCAAGCGACCAATGGCGTCCGCGAGTTCCGGCGTCACCTTCTCCACAAACATTTCTCCTCCCGATCCTTGATTCTGAATTCCGCCAAGGCGTGACGCCTGAAGTATCTCATAAACCACCGACGGTTGAAGTTCAAGGATGAGGCATACGAAGGGTTGTTTTGGCGATGCTTCCACAACCTGAGCAGTCGCCGGAAGATCCAAACAACTTACCAGGTAGTGGTCGGGATCATACCGATATAGTTTCTTCCCGGTCCAAACATCTTTCTCCCCCTGGACCACAAAGCATAGCGAAGGGTGATACATCGCAGGTGCGACTTCGGTCCTCCTGTCCATCCTGAACATCGAGAGTTCTCGAAGTGGCGTTGGATGGAGCCCTTCAGTCTCACAGTACCACAAGGCGGTCTCCAAAAGCCGTTTCGATGTCGATACTGTGCTCATAGTCGTTGCCCATTCGATTGCCTTCTCAATGTAAACAGTCGTTGCATAAATATCTATACGTTCGGATATTTAGGCAATCATCTCGCAACAATGGGATACGTGGATTAGGTGTAATCCCTTATATTTGTGGCATACAATCGATACTTCAGGGAGGCAATCGTATGCTAGCCTGAGTTCGACACAATTGTCGGTGTTTCAACTTTCTTTTGTCGATCCAGTTCTTCGTTCGCCGTTTTTGGTCTCAAAGGTCATGTAGTGCCGAC